>Ga0154297_106_pt1 | contig 56997 bp, 67 predicted proteins | sample RifGroA1_FD_105591 | JGI IMG/M metagenome (GOLD analysis project Ga0154297, IMG submission 105591) | Candidatus Jorgensenbacteria bacterium GWA1_54_12
AAGGTTGTTACGGCAACAGTACAGGGATATTATTAACGAGGAATAAGGAGGCGTACCAGAGTGGTCTAATGGAACAGCTTGGAAAGCTGTGGTCCGCAAGGGCCCCGGAGGTTCGAATCCTCCCGCCTCCGCATAATAATCCAGATATGAACTTGAAAGAAAAAGTAGTCGTCATTACGGGAGGAACTAAAGGCCTGGGTAGAGCCCTTGCCGAGATTTTCCGGGAAAGAGGCGCTCAAGTGATTGTAGGCGCCAATCTCATTAAGGATGTGGAAGACCAAGGCAATATCTTGACGGTGCGGGCAGATGTTACGAATGAAGCTGACGTGGTTCGCCTCGCCGAAGAAGTCATCAAGAAATTCGGTCGCATTGACGTTTGGGTCAACAACGCAGGTATCTGGCTGGCGCACGCTCCAATTGAAGAAATGGATATGAAGCGCGTGCACGATATGATTGAAGTAAATCTTTTCGGGACTATGTACGGCTCAAAGGCGGCGCTCATTCAGATGCGAAAGCAGGGTTCAGGAACGATTGTGAATATTCTTTCAACGAGCGCTCTTCAAGGCAGAGCCTATTCTTCCGGGTATGGAGCCAGTAAATTTGCGGCAATGGGTTTTACCAAGTCCTTAAGAAAAGAGGTTGAGGAAACGAACATTAAGATATTGGCCATCTATCCCGGCGGTATGCGAACAAATCTTTTTGACGAACAGCGACCCGAGGATTACGGCGAATATATGGACCCGAAAGAGGTAGCGGAAAAAATTGTGGCAAATCTTGAGGGTGATAATCCTCAAGAAGAACTCATTATCAAACGAGCTTGATAAATTTTTGAACCCCACCCTCTTCGTCTTCACATGCCATAGCGAGCTTCGGCGGACACAAAAAGTACCTAACACTATTCCTTCACATTCTTCATTTGCGATATGGCAAATTTAATCTACTAGTAGTCATGGCAACCATAAATCCTAAGCTGAAAGCATGAAATTTTGTATAATAAACACATGAGCACGGTTCATTCCATAAATCGAGAGAACCTGCGAATAGCCCGTGAGAACATGGGATTGGATGCAAAGTCCGCATCCAAAAAGATATCGCAGTCAAGCAAAAATCTCGTAGTTGAATGGGAAAACGGTGGATTGTTGCCGTCATGGTCACAAGTCGAAAAGCTGGCGAAACTGTACAACGTACCCGAGCTACTCTTTTTCTCGAACGAGCTACTCCAAAAGAACAAAATGATACCAGACTACCGGGTTGGTATCAACGACGAAAACGATGAGCAGGTCAAAAAACTAATCAACCTTGTCATCTCGCGTCAGAAATGGTTGGAAAAGTTTTTGAAGTCCGAGGGGTATACAAAAAATCGACTACAGGGTAGTGGTAGTAACATCCGTACGCCAAAAGAACTTGCCCGTTTCATTTCTGAAAAGCTTGGTATAAACCTTTCTGACATCAAGGAACTGACGCGCCGTAAGGATGCGCTGAATTACCTAATCGAGAAGGCAGAAAGTCGAGGTATTTTTGTAGGAAAAACGGTGTCATATCATCGACTTGAAGCTGACAATCTGCGAGGGCTTTTCATTTCTAACGACTATTGTCCGTTCATTGTACTCAATAGACGCGATGCGCTATCAGCACAGATTTTCTCGTTTGTGCATGAACTAGCGCACTTCTTCCGCAAAAGCGACGCCGTTTCAAACTCTCTTGAGTTTAGAAGTACTGTCCGGAATGTGAGTCCGGAGGAAATCTTTTGCAACAAGGTGGCTGTGGAGCTCCTGCTTCCCGAACAGGACTTCACGAAAGATTTTTATAGCAAGACGGACATAGTTAGTATCTCGGAAACCTGTAAGGTCAGTCAGTTATCTATCTTCTATCGCTTGAAAGAACTCGAGAAGATTCGTCTAGAGATACAGGATGAGCTCGAAAAACAAATCCGGCGAGAAACTGAGGAGAATCTTCGCGTGAAAGCGGAAAAGGATAAGGCGAGAGAGGGCGGAAATTATACGAACTCGATGAAGAATTCCAACGGTTCGCTGTTTAACCGAATAATCCACGCCTCGTATCTTGAAAATAAAATCGGCTATGTGGAAGCGTCAAACTTGCTCAGATTCTCTCCAGAAATGATATGAACGAGGCCGAAGACAAAACAGTATATGTACTAGACACCAATACGCTGATCCAGTTTTCGGTATGGCTCCCAATTGACCTCAACAAGAACTTTTGGGCGAAGTTTGAAGAGGCATTAGAAAACGGAGAATGGGTATTGCTTGACGTTATGGTCGGTGAAATCAGATTCGGAAATGACGGTCTAAAAAAATGGTGCGAAGCGCAGAAAAAGAAGGGACTGATACGCAGCATTGATGACTCGCACAGAGAGCGTGGAGCTGAAATCAACAACAAGTACAAAATGATTGATGAGACGACCGGTAAATCGGCCGGGGACATGTATCTCATCGCATACGCCGAAGCCAACAAACTGACAGTATTTTCGCGCGAAGCGCCACGAAAGAATAGGGACGATTTGCACAAAATACCGGATGTGTGCAAGGTGTTAAACGTACCGATTGTCTACCGACCGAAAGAATTCCTTGAAGCGATTGGATACAAAAACTAGAAAACAAGTCACGTCGATTTCCCGCAGAATGATTTGAGCAAAGTTTAGCATTTCATCACTTTATGCCAAAACTTCCGAATCTCCGGAGACAAAGAATAATCTATGTCGCGCTGTCGATTCTTTTCCTCTCCACACTTACAACTATGGGCCTATATGGTTCTCCATTTAAAAAGATTGACATGGGCTTTTACGAGGACGGCAAACACTTGTATGAACCACTCGCCACACAAACTCTTGTCGCTGAAATACTAAATATCCCTCCACGAATCCTTACTTACACCATTCATTTTAGCTACGAGCCGCAAAACAGTTGTTCACAGCCGGAAGAATATCAAACGTTCGTGAGATTAAGTGTAAACGAGGATGAACCCTTTGCTGAATATGCGTCTAGGGCATTTAATGAAAAGTCTTGTTATTTTGATTTCACTGAAATGCCTCAACACCACAAAGAGTGGTACTATTTTTGCTTAAAAGGGCCCGGTACAATAAGTTTTCCCTACCCGGCTGATAGGTCAATTTCTTTTTCCTCAATACTTATGAGTAATGGAACCTGCCCACTAGAAAACGAGATAATGCAAAATAGAGATTTAAAATTCTACGCCACCCCATCATTAAGAGAATGGGCTATTGGATGGGTTGGAGTATCCTTGGTTTGGGTTTTAATTATGGGTGGTTTTCTTACAATAAGAGAATATATTCGCAAGGGTTAAGAATGATTACATATAGCCATGAAAACCATCCTCGTTGATGCAGTAGATACCTTCGTCATTGAGGGCGAAGGTATTTTCAAGGAAATGCATGATTTGCTTGAAACATTTCCGAACAGGAAAATCATCCTGACGGGGGCTAATGACGAACAGTTCAAGGAATTCGGCCTGGACAAAATGCCCTATGAAGTTTTTACGCTCAAACATAATCCCGAAAAAACCGACCCGAGATACTACGAAACGATGCTTGCGCATTTCGGTTTGAGCAAAGACGACGTCGTTTACTTTGAGCACAATCCAAACGCGGTAAAAAGCGCCGAGTCGGTCGGCATCACGTCATATCATTACGACCCGGAGAAGAAGGACTTGGTTGCGCTCAAGGATTTCTTAACAGAGAATCTTTAAATATGCCCGAGAACATAAAGACAAAAAGTTTTGATTTAGCGGTATATGCAAAAGGCGACCAGGGCTCTCCGAAATTCGCAATTATTGTGCCTGGGAGATTAGACACTAAAGATTATGTTCATAACACCAGTTTAGTCGATTTCTTGGCAAACAAAGGTTACTTCGCGTTGTCTTTTGACCCACCCGGCACTTGGGAAAGTCCCGGAGACATTGAACTTTATACAACTACAAACTGCTTGAAGGCCGTAGACGAACTTATTGAATATTTTGGGAGCAAGCCAACATTAGTTGCTGGCCACAGTAGGGGAGGGACTATTGCAATGTTAGCGGGGCCGAAAAATCCCGCCATCACCCACTTCATTTCCATTTTTTCCTATTACGGGGAGCCGAGCGACCCCGAAGAAGAAAGGATTATTGATGGAAAAGTAATGAGTTACAGAGATTTGCCGCCCGGAAACACAAAGACGAAAGAGCAAAAAGAATTTGGTTTACCGCTCAATTATTTTGAAGACGGAAAACGATATAATGCTCTGCCTGGTTTGAAAAACTGCACCAAGCCAAAATTATTTTTTTATGGCGTAGAAGATGATATGAACGACCCCGAAGATGTAAAGAAAGCATACGAGGTTGCCACAGAACCGAAAATGATACACCCGCTAAACTCCGACCATGATTATCGGTATCATCCGGAAATAATTGAAGAAGTTAATAAAGTTGTAGGATTATTCCTAGATAAATATCCTCTATAAAAGTCACCTTATGGATAAAGAACTTACCCCAAATCAGCGTAAGCTTTCAAGAACATACCTTGTCTACAGAGCACTTACGGGCCTGTGGTTCGTGAGCGCTGTCTGGCTTTATTTTTACCGCTTGTTCATCACTGACCAGCAAGTTGGGATTCTTGACGGCTTTGCATTCGCAATCGGTCTCATTGCGGAAGTTCCATCGGGCGCATTGGCGGACAGATTCGGAAGGGACAAGATGGTTAAACTGGGGCAGCTCTTGGCCGGAAGCGGCTTTCTCATACAAGCATTCGGGAGCAACTTCGTACCGTTTTTCGTCGGGCAGGCAATTATGATGATTGGCGTCTCTTTCGTGTCCGGTGCCGACGAAGCACTGTTTTTTGAAAAACTTAACTTCAACCGCGCGTCCGTGAATTGGAGAAAACTGATGACGCGCGGCTCACAGGTCACGTTGGCTGCCGCGTTGGTCGCGACCATTGCCGGAGGGTTGCTGAACGGAATCAATCCGCGTATTCCGTGGGCGCTCACTGGTTTAGCGCTCATAAGTTCAATTTTCATCATGTGGTCAATCAAAGACACCCGTCCGGAAAAGACCAAACGAAGGGTTTCCATTGAGCTGCGGGAACATCTTATAAGCATCAAGGAAGGGTTTGCCCAATTCCTCACGCCGAAATTGCGCCTATACGTGCCAATCATTATCGCGGTACAGGGTCTCTTTTACACATTCGGCTGGGGACTGTTGCGCTTGATTTTGCTCGACCGCTTCCACTTCAGTCCATTTTTGGGCTCGGTTGCGATAGCGACGAGCGGCCTTGTAACCGTCGGCATTTTGGCAGTGATGCACAAATACGCAGAGAAAATAAGCGAGAGACGCGTGCTCGCCTTGATTTCGCTCACAGCCGCCGCGAGTTTGCTCTTGTCAATCGCAGACATCGGGATGTGGGGGTATGTCGTCATCCTTATCCTCTACGCGGGGGAACGCACTCTCTATCCCTTTATGAGCGAAGTTCTCAATAATCGGATTGAAGAACGTCAGCGGGCGACTGTTTTGTCCGTTGCTTCGTTTTTATATACGTTGCCATACGTCGCATTGGCTCCAATCATCGGTTCTTTGAGCACTCGCGGTCATCTTGAATATTTTCTGATTGTCTGGGCGTTTCTGATTTTTACATCCGTCGTGCTGTATCTTTTATTCAAAAAGAAAGATACCTTTGTGAGTATGACAAAAAAAGAAACGGAGGTGGAAACGCGCGTGCCGGAAATTTCTACCTAGCGAATGAAAACCGTTAAGCGCTGCCCGTGGCCCACGGAAAACGACCCACTCTACCTTGCGTATCACGACAGGGAGTGGGGAGTTCCCGTGCACAACGACAAAATATTGTATGAATTTCTGGTGCTTGAGGCATTTCAGGCAGGGCTTTCGTGGCGGACGGTTCTCTACAAGCGCAAAAACTTCAAAAAGGCATTTGCTGGATTTGACCCAAGGAAAGTGGCGAAGTTTACGAAACGGGATGTGAACCGTTTATTGAAAGATGCCGGAATCATACGCAACAAGGCAAAGATAGAAGCGGCGATAAATAATGCAAAAAAGTTTCTGGAAGTGCAGAAAGAATTCGGAAGTTTCTCAAAATACCAGTGGCAGTTTGTGGGAGGCAAGCCGATAGTGCACAAAATCAGAACCCTGAAAGATTATCCGGTGAAAATAAAAGAGGCGGACGTGATGGCGGGGGACATGAAGCGGAGAGGGTTCAAATTTCTCGGCCCGACCGTTCTCTACGCTCACATGCAAGCAGTCGGCATGGTAAACGACCACATAGTGGATTGCTTCAGATATAGGGAACTCATATAATATACGCACACATGCGTCCGCGCGCCATCAATCTCAAGCATTATTTTCTCGGCGACATTAATCCGGTCATTCGGTTTCTTGTCATTTCCGACACGGTAATTCTCGGAGCGTCCGGCTTGCTCGGCCCGATATTCGCACTTTTCATAGAGGAATTTATCCAGGGAGGAAATGAGGCGGTTGCCGGTCTTGCGGCGAGCATCTATCTCTTTACCCGGAGTGTGTTCCAAATTCCCATCGCGCACCTCATAGACAAAATCAGGGGGGAGAAAGACGATTTTTGGTTCATGTTCGTATTCTCCATTCTCATGGCAGTCACGCCGCTCTCGTATCTTTTTATCAACACACCACTCGAACTGTACATTGTGGAGTTTTTTCTCGGCCTGTTTTCCGCGTTCACATACCCCACGTTCATGGCAACCTTCACTCGCCACATAGACCGCGAAAAAGAAGGTACTGAATGGGGCGTGTACTTTACGCTTACCGGCCTGACGAGCGCGCTCCTCGCCGCCATCGGCGGTTTCGTTGCGGCGGTTGAAGGGTTCCACATTCTTATTATCGCTGTCGTCTTTTTATCGGTTATAGGCGCCTTTCTTCTCTTGCCTATAAGGCCTTACATCAGGTCTTGACTGTTCGGCGCTTTCGTGCTAATCTAGGCGCTGTACTATATCAACAGAGGAGGTCTGTCATGACGATTCTAGGCCCATGTCCGAACTGTGGCGTGGAAGATTCCTTGCTAGTCATAAATGGGGGAGCCGCCTGCGGGAACTGCAGAAGAATCTGGACTGACTGGCACTACGCGGTAGAGGTATCGGGGCGGAACGGCGCGAGGCTCATCCCGGTTTCCGTGCTCACAACCAAAACGAGTGTCGGCTTGGAACTGCCGGCATTCGTATCGTGCGAAGGCCTTGTGGAAGAAGTCCTGCGCCACGCGCTCATCACGAACTTTCACCTGCACGGATGCGAGAACAGGGGAGTTGCGGGCGTCATGAGGATGGGCGGGGGATTTCTCCCGGTGAGGTTCTACGGCAGAACGGACATGCTGGGAATCGGCGACAACCAGCTCTTCCACGACAACGACGCATCCCAGGAAGTGCTCGTCTGGTACGCGAAGATGCTGGCAATCCTGTTCCGGGACGAGCTCGTCGTGGACGGCTGGAGTTACGGGCGCGGAAAGATTCTCCGGCTCGCCCGCGAAGACCCGTTCTACGAGGAGAAAACCAAGTTCCTTCTGTGGCTTACTCTTTCTCTCACGAGGGAGCGGAAGGGCGAGAGGTTCGCGACACGAGTCCTTGCTCGGGCTGGAGCGTCAAAGCTCCTGCCCGCGAGGGAACGAAAGTTCCTCGCGATAGACCTTCACGCGACTAACTGCGGACGTTAGTCGACTGGCCCACATGGCCCCGGATGTACCCGGGGCCTTTTATTTTCTTTATGCTACAATTTCCGCATATGCCGCACGACTGGAAAATCATCATATTTGACCTTGATGGAACGCTTACCGAAAGCAAAGCACCGCTTCAAGACGATATGGGAACGCTTCTTTGCAAGCTTCTCTCCGCGAAGAAAATTGCCGTCATGGGCGGCGGGAATTACGGCCAGTTCACCGAACAATTTCTCAACCGTTTCAATTGCTCCGAAAAATTATTAGCAAACCTTCTTGTTCTTCCCACGTCCGGCGCAAGCATGTATCGCCGCCATAGCGGCGCGTGGGAAGAAACGTACCGCCTTCTCTTAAGCAACGAAGAAAAGAAAGAAATCAATCGCGCATTTGAAGAGGTGTTCCGCGATATGGGCTACGAATCACCGGGCACCACATATGGCGACGTGATAGAAGACCGGGGAACGCAGATAACGTTCTCTGCCCTTGGACAAAAGGCGCCTCTTGCTGAGAAAGAAAAATGGCATCGTGAGCGCGATGTGCGCCCTGCACTCCGCGCCGCACTTCAGGCACGCCTTCCGAGTTTCACCGTCACGTCTGGCGGCCTCACTTCAATTGATGCAACAAAGAAAGGAATTGATAAGGGATACGGCGTGGAGCAAGCCGTGAGCGAGTTTGGCGCAACACTAAAAGATGCTGTTTTTGTCGGCGACGCGCTTTTTGAAGGAGGGAATGATTATGCCGTCGTGCGGACGGGTATAGACACGGTGGCTGTTTCGGGATCGGAAGAAACAAAGCGATTCATCAACTCTCTCCAATGACGTGGCGGGGAAAGCGCATTACCGTCATGGGACTCGGCCTCCTGGGGCGGGGAATACACGTAACCAAATTTCTCGCTGAAGAGGGAGCGGAGCTCATTGTAACCGACCTCAAAACAAAAGAAGAATTGGAGCCGTCGCTCACACAGCTCGCCGGCTGTTCCAACATCACCTATGTGCTCGGTGAACATCGCCTGGAAGATTTTGTGAACCGGGATATGGTGATAAAAGCCGCCGGCGTGCCGCTTGATTCGCCTTTCATCGCCGAAGCGAAAAAACACAACATTCCCGTTGAAATGGACGCGTCGCTTTTTGCGCGTCTCACAGAAGCGACCTTGGTCGGCGTGACCGGCACGCGCGGCAAATCAACAACAACGCACGCCCTTTACGAAATACTGCAAAAAGCATCTGAAGGAACTGCGCGGCGGATATATCTCGGCGGCAACGTGAGGGGTGCGGCAACGCTTCCGCTCCTTCGGGAAGCGAAAAGAGGAGACATTGTCGTTATGGAGCTTGATTCCTGGCAGCTGCAGGGATTTGGCGAAGCGGGGTTGAGCCCGCACGTCGCCGTGTTCGTGACCTTTATGCCTGACCACATGAACTATTATCGCGGCGACATGGAACAATATTTTGCGGACAAGTCATGCGTCTTCCGCTTTCAGAAACCGGGCGACCACTTCATTACCAACAAAACCATTCTTGAAGAAATAGAAAAGCGCCGCATTCCCATTCCTGGAATTCTCCATCTTTTACCAAATACCGAGTATTTGATAAAATCACCGCTTTTGGGAGAACATAACCAAATGAATCTTGCCCATGCGAGAGAAGCGGCACGCGCGCTCGAAGTCCCCGAGAGCGTTATTGAAACAGCGCTCCAAAACTTCAAAGGGCTTCCGGGACGCCTAGAACGCATTGCCGATATAACGGGCGTCACCGTCTACAACGACACGAATGCAACAACGCCCGACGCGACGCATGCGGCCTTGAAGGCGCTCGGCAAGGAGAAAAACATCATCCTTATTATGGGCGGGGCGGACAAGAATTTGGACATGTCTCCGCTCATCAAAAACTTGGGCACATACTGCAAGGCGGTCATCCTTCTTCCCGGCACCGGCACGAGCCGCATCCGCCCGGCGCTCGCGGCAGAGAACATTACACTCAAAGACGTTGAAAGCATGCGGGAGGCAGTGACACAGGCGTTTCACGCGGCCGGAGCAGGAGACATAGTGCTCTTAAGTCCCGCATTCGCGTCATTCGGCCTTTTCAAAAACGAATATGACCGCGGCGATCAGTTCAACAACGCCGTTAAAATGATTGACATCGGAAATCAATCATTGAGCAAAACGAGACGAGTGCATTGCATCGGCATTGGGGGCATTGGCTTGTCGGCGCTTGCGCGGCTTTTGCATCACGAAGGAAACAAAGTGAGCGGTTCAGACCTTAACCCGTCACTCATAACCGAAGCGCTGGAAAGGGAAGGAATCCGCGTATTCACCGGCCACAATGCGGCGCATGTAACGCCCGACACCGACACAGTTATTTATAGTGTCGCGGTGTCGGATGACAACCCCGAACTGCGGCGCGCGCACGAACTCGGCATTGCCGCGCTTACGTATCCCCAGGCCTTGGGCGAAGTGACAAGACGGTACAAAACGATAGCCATCGCCGGCACGCACGGCAAAACGACGACAACTGCGATGGTCGCACGCATATTCCAGAAAGCGGGCTTGAAACCGACGGTCATCCTGGGAAGCTTATTCTCCGAAGAAAAAACGAATTTTATCCACGGCGAAGGTGTTTATTTTATCGTGGAGGCGTGCGAATATCAGCGCTCGTTTCTGAATCTGCATCCGTGGATATTGGTCATCACGAACATTGAAACGGAGCACCTTGACTACTATCGCGACCTCGCCGACATACAAAGCGCTTTTGACGAACTTGCGGCGCAGGTGCTTCCGGGAGGCCGCGTTATCCGCGAACACGATTATGCCCAAGACGAAGTACCCCCGCTTCGGGTCATCGGCGAACACAATCGGCGCAACGCACAGGCGGCGCTTGCCGCGGCGCGTGCGGCAGGCATTGCGGGAGATACGGCGAGAGCGGCGCTTGCCGAGTTTACCGGCACGTGGCGGCGGCAGGAGTATAAAGGAAAAACAAAGCATGGTGCCCTGGTGTATGACGACTACGCCCATCACCCGACGGAAATTAAGGCGACGCTCGCCGCCTTTCGCGGAAAGTTCCCGGAGGAGCGCATCATTGCCGTTTTTCAGCCGCACCTCTATTCGCGAACCAAACAATTTATGAATGATTTCGCGGAAAGTTTCGGCGACGCAAACAAAGTCATCATCATGCCGATTTATGCCGCGCGGGAAAAGAATGACCCGGGTGTGAGCGGGGAGATACTCGCGGGAAAGATAAAAGAAGGAGAATTTTATGAGAACACCGAAAAACTCCGAACGCTTCTTGAAAAAGAGGGGAGTGGCACGATTATCATCGCGCTCGGCGCCGGAGACATATACAAACTTGCCGAATCACTGACGCATGACTCCGCGTGAAACAAGCGCATTCAGAAAACTCGTATACGCGCACTACGAGAAGCATGGGCGGCACTTTCTCCCGTGGCGGAAAACACATGACCCCTACAAAGTTCTTGTTTCGGAAATAATGCTCCAGCAAACGCAGGTTCGGCGGGTCGCGGAGAAATACGAAGAGTTCATCCGCGTGTTCCCCAATGTGCAATCTCTCGCGAAAGCGTCTCTCAAGAAAATTCTCCGCACATGGCAGGGGATGGGGTATAACCGCCGCACCCGATACCTGAAAGAAGCGTCAGTCGCCATAGTGAAGCGCCACAGTGGGCACGTGCCGCGAGACGAGAACGCTCTCAAAAAACTTCCGGGCGTCGGTCCTGCAACCGCCGCCGGCGTTATCGTTTTCGCATACAACAAGCCGGCTCTTTATCTTGAAACGAACGTCCGGAGCGCCGTTATACATGATTTCTTTCCGAGGAAGAAAGAGGTGCATGACCGTGATGTCATGCGGATTGTGGAGAAAGTCATGGACCGGCGGCACCCGCGACGGTGGTATGAGGCCTTCCTTGATTACGGCGCCGCGCTAAAAGAAAAATCAAACCCGTCACGCCGGAGCGCGCACTATGCAAAACAGCCGCCCTTCAAGGGGTCTGAACGGGAATTGCGCGGGAAAATCCTGCGCCTCCTTGCCGAGAAGCAGAAGACAAAAACAGAACTCAAGCGTATAGTGGGCGACGAACGCCTTGAAAGTGTTCTTGAAAGGTTGGAAAAAGAGAACATGATAGAGCACAAAAATACTCAATACCGAGTATTTAGTAATTAAGATGATTATCCTCATCCACTACGCCGAAATCGGCACTAAAGGACAGAACCGTCCGTTCTTTGAGCGATGTCTTGAAGGAAATATACGAATGGCTTTAAAACGCGCCGGCATCTCCGCGCGCGTGCGGCGCATGTCAGGGCGCATCATTGCGGACATCCCCGACGATGCAAAGCGAGAGCAAGTTTTTGAGGTACTTGCCGCCCAGTTCGGCATCTCTTCGTACGCGCCCGCCGTTAAATCGGGGACGGATATTCAAAACCTGAAACAGGCAGCGAAGGAACTTATAAAACTTCACGAGGGTACGTTTCGCATCTCGGCGCGCCGCGCCGACAAACGGTTCCCGCACTCGTCCCAGGAAATAAACGAACTTGTGGGCGAGCATGTGGTAAATGAGTTGGGAAGAAAGGTAAGTCTCACAAAGCCGGACGTGACATGCCGCATTGAGGTTACAGGAAGCGAGGCATTTCTGTATACGGAGAAATTCCCCGGTCCCGGAGGCCTGCCGGTCGGGACGGGAGGGAAGGCGCTCGTCCTTCTCTCGGGCGGGATTGATTCGCCGGTCGCCGCGCACTTTGCGGCGCGGCGCGGCCTTGCGCCTCACTACATCCACTTTCATGCATATCCGTATACCGACCGGGGAGGAATGGAACGCGCAAGGGATATTGCGAATATATTGACGGCACACCAGCCGGAAACGACGCTTCATTTTGTTCCCTTTGCCGAACTGCAAAAAGAGATTGTCGCCTCCCGCGTGCCGGAACGCCTGCGCCTCATTCTTTACCGGCGATTCATGCTCCGCATTGCGGAGCGGATTGCGCAAAAAATTGGCGCACAGGCACTCGTTACAGGCGACGTTGTCGGGCAGGTTGCCTCGCAGACGCTTGAGAACATGGTTGTCATAAGCGAGGTGACGCAACTCCTCGTTCTGCGGCCGCTTGTGGGGTTTGATAAGGCGGATATTATTGCCTGCGCGGAACGCATCGGCACATACAACGCCTCAATCCGCGGGTGCGAAGACACCTGTGCGCGCTTTGTGCCAGCTCACCCGGCAACGAAAGCTCGCCTCACCGACGTCAAGACGGCGGAACAGCACCTCAATGTAGAGAAGCTCGTTGCTGATGCCGTTAGTCAATCCGAAGCAATGCGAGTGACGGGAGAGAAATAATACCGTCGCCCACGATGTATATCTCCGTCCGGTGAATGCCGAACTCACGCGCCTCCTCTTTTGAAGGCATCCAAATATCCACAAAGTTTTCCTTGCGGCGATGCATCCGGTCCTTGACCACGAAAACGCGGTCGCCAAAAAGCTTGGGAATCATGACACGGGTGCCGAAGGGCAGGAAGTTCGCCGCAATGATGCCCTCTTCCACCGTGCTTCCGGAAGCCGTAATAAAAGGAGTGTCGTCAGTTTCGTCCTCGGCGCTTGAATACGCCGTCACCCGAACCGTAAAGCTCACATAGTCACGGACGGGGGAAACAACCGAAGCAATCATCTCCTTCAGGGGAGTCAGGGAAGTAGAATGCGAACCGATGCCGAAAAGAGAAGGGAGCAGAAAGACCGCAAACGTCGCCCGCCTGCCGGCGAGGCGAGCAGAAGTAAGCCGTGCCTTCAAGCAGGCAAGGTAGCGTTTGCGGCGACTATCACCGGTTTCGTCTATTGTGTGAAGCATCATAGTTGTGTAGCCTTTACCAATAAAAACGCCCCCGACCTGGGGACGATGGTATACTAGCATAAAGTGGCAAAAAACGCAAGCCCCACCCTTATATACGAGGAAGGAGGATTCCTGGCAGTCGGGAAGCCCGCAGGAACCCTTACCCACCCAATAAACGCGTCTGGGAGCGAAAAAACGCTTGTAGACTGGGTTCTTGAGCGCTATCCGGAAGTCCGGAAAGTAGGAGATAACCCGATTCTTCGCCCGGGCATCGTCCATCGTCTTGACCGGGAAACGTCTGGAATCCTCATTGTTGCCAGGAGCCAGGATTTCTTTGACTACTTTAAGGGACTTCTCCAAACAGGCGGGGTGAAAAAGACGTATCGCGCCCTCCTCTGGGGAAAACTCCCGGAAAGTGGGGTGATTGACGTCCCCATCGGCTTGAAAAGCGGCACGACGCGGCGAACAACCCGCGGCCGCAAGCAGAAAATGGTGAAAAGCGCGGTAACCGAATATCGGGCGCTTGCGTATCTTTCGCACGACTCGCTCTCCTTTACGCTCGCCGAACTCCGGCCGCGAACGGGGCGCACACACCAGCTCCGCGTTCATATGGCGCACATTGGCCACCCGGTTTTGGGCGACGCGATGTATGGAAAAAGAGAGGCACCGTTTCCCGTGCCGCGCCAGATGCTCCACGCCGAAACGCTTGAGTTCGCGCTCCCTGAAGGAAAAAGAATCCGTCTGGAAATGCCCATCCCCGAAGATTTTGAAAACGTTCTCGCACTTCTCGAAAAAAGTTAGGGCGTCCGTCAGTTGACAGACGCCCTTTGTGGAGTTTAGGAACTCCGCACGAGCGCAAGCACGGCATCACAGTTCTGCTTGTCCTTCAGGTCCATGCTGATGGAGGATTTTATCCGCCTCCTGAAGGAGCCCTTTTTCATCTCCATAACGCAGCGCATCACGGTGCCCCACACGAACTGGTAAAGCACGCGCAGGGAACCGACGTGCTCGTCACCTCCTTCGCCATCAACACCCTCGATGGTGAAGTCGAGGTTCCCCCTCGCGTCCCTCACGCCCAGAGAATAGCGCCGGCGCAGGATGTCCGGCTGGCCGTCGTTATGGAAAACGATTTCGAAAGAGAACGTCCTCGGCCGGTTTCCCAGAAGCAGCACGGTAACGGTTCCATAGAACCTGTCACTCTGTGCATCGGGATAATCGCGCTCGGTCTCCGATTCCACCACAAGAGTAATCACGCTATGTCCTCCCCAGTTGAATTGTTCAGTAACCGTGGGGAATTATACAACATAAATAAAGAAAAAGCAAGTATCGGAAATAAAGTTTGTCAAACCGCGCAAAATGCGTAAAATGAGTTCGTGGCGGGTGTGCCCGCCAGCAATAGGCCCGGGTGGCGGAATGGCATACGCAGCAGCTTGAGGGGCTGTGTCTCTATGAGACGTGCGGGTTCAAATCCCGCCCCGGGCACAAGATGACTCCAGCCATCCTTGCGATGGTTGGAGTCATTTTTATGACGGCGGGATTTGAACGAGGGGTGGGTCGGAGGGGAAGCAACCGCGTCCCCTCCGTGTCGGAATGAGTCCCGCCTCGGCGGGACGGATTCAAAACCGAGGGTTTTGAAAGCGCAGCTCCGATGATGTATCATCGGAGCGAGCAGTGAAACATCCCGCCCCGGGCACAAAATGGAAAACTGCTCTCCTTCCTGATATTACTTTACGGAACCGGAACTTAGTGATATTTTTGACACAGACCTTTCAAAGCAGAACAGGAGATATATCATGACTAAACAAGAGCTTTTACAACATGTCATCAAAGCGCTCATACAATCAAAGAAAAGCGCCGAACAAAGTTTTGCAGTAACGAAACAGGCAGCTATTGAAGCCCCTGGCGCGATGCAATCACACAGTGATACCACAAAATCGCAGATGGGAAACTTTGCCGAGAAAATCCAGGAATCAATAATAGAAAAGGACCATGCCATTAATACCTTACAAACGATGGCACGTTCGGATCTATCCTCAGACCTTTCTAATATCAGGATTGGTTCTGTCGCTGAGGTACTCACTGAAACCAACGAACGGGAAACCTATTTCATGCTCCCGGTTGGTGGCGGCATCAAAGTCACCGATGGAAACAGGACAATTTCCGTCATCACTCCGCGAGCTCCTCTTGCTATTGCGCTCATAGGGAAAAAACAAGGTGAGACAATCAAGTTACAAGTTGGTTCTCGACAAAGGAAGCTCACAATTATAAGTATCCAGTAAAGCCGAGCAGTGCTCGGCTCTTTTTTTGAAACTGCAGCATCTTTTAAAGAAAACGCCGTGTAAAAGGTGTATTTCCACCTAGAACACGGCGTCGATTCGCGGGCATGAATGGTTTTATTGCACCCGCTCCTGCATACAAAGTGCCTTGAACTTCTTTGCAGTTTCGCTCTGAAGAAACGCTTTCCATGGCATAAGAATATCTTGGGTATGTTTATATATGCACAAACGAACCCAGTAGTCAGACATTCTTCGTTCAATTCTAATACCGTAGAATCCTTCATAGCATTGTTCTTTGACTGTGCACCCGTCACAAACTTGGTCAAAGAAGTACTGATATGACATCTTCGTTGAGAAGCGAAAACCACCCTCCGCCTCCCAGAAAACTGTGGTATTCGAGCTTCCTGACCGACGTTCTTCTTTAAAAGGTTTCGCGCTGAGTGCCTGACACACATCCCGGATGATTTGCTGACTTTTTTCGATATTGGCTAGGTCATTAAGTAGCCGGATATCGAAATTATATTGTCGCTGCAGGTCTCCAAGTGAATCTAGTACTTGATGTATTTGCTCGCGCGAACTGTATGCTACTGTGTTCACTCGAACTTTCAGGCCAGCTTTACTTGCTGTCACAAGATTGCGCTTTTGAGACTCAAGGGCTCGCACAGCCCAGCCAAATTCACGCCGACGTGTTTCCAGTTGAAGGAAAGATTGAGGAGTAGCATCATGAATGCTCACAATTACTTTCCGCAGACCGGAATCGCGTAACTTAGTCCACTCGCCAACGGATAGTAGCTGAATGCCGTTGGTTGTGACCGAGATGTTCGCAACATTGATGCCGCGCACGATTTTGTCCAAATCTGGATGAATTGTGGGTTCACCCCCAGTCAACATGACTTTTCTGAATTCCAGTGTTTTCAGCAACGAATCAACACAGTCAAAAAACGTCTCGTTCGGCTCCACAGATTCAATTGTACGCATGTCACCTTCCTCATTGCAGAAGTTGCACGTTCGGTTACACGCGCCCGTGATTTTAATCCGTAAAGCTGGTTCAGTGATAGTTTGAGCCATACCTTCACACCTCCATTTGAGTCACGCAGTCAAGGATTCTATTGTAAAAGAATTTCTGGAGAGAGTCCTTATTTCGTTCTCCAGAACTGTGGTAAAATATAACACAATATTTTGCATTGGCAATGCCCGAAACCAAAAAATTCCAGCGCGCGAAAGAGGATTTCACCTGCGAGAAGTGCGGCTCGTTCGTAAGGGGTGATGGATACACCAATCATTGTCCGAGGTGCTTGTGGAGCAAGCACGTGGACGTGAACCCCGGCGACCGCATGGCCCTGTGCGGCGGCATGATGGAACCCATAAGCGTGGAAACGAAAAGCGGGGAATGGATCATCCTTCACCGGTGCACCGTCTGCCGCGCGGAGAAGAAAAACAAAGCGTCGAAGGATGATGCCTTCGACGCCCTGGAATCTCTCTTATCGGTATAACTTCTGGAGCTTCTCCCTCGTTTCGTGAGCGGAAAGGGTCCGCATGTAATAAAGCTTTGAGCGCCTCAAGCGTTTTGGCACTTCCAAAAACTCAATGCGCGCGATGATAGGGGAGAATATCGGGTAAATCTTTTCAACACCGATTCCTTGTATCGCTGTGCGCACCGTGAAAGTTGCCCCTTTTTCTGTGCCGTGCTTCCTAGCAAGAATGATGCCCTCAAATGGGGTTTGCCGCTCCTTGTCTTTTTCTTGTATCCGCTCCCAAACCCGGACGCGCGCGCCGGGCATGAGCCGTTCAATGTCTTTTTCTTCCAATGCCATGAGGGGCAGTATAGAGAAGAATTGCCAATAAATCAATACAAGGTTTCGTAAACCTTGTATTGGGGAATTTGGCTAAGATATGATAAACTACCCCTGGAAAGGCCGAGGTAGCTCAGTGGCAGAGCAGCTGTTTTGTAAACAGCAGGTCGTGGGTCCGAATCCCACCCTCGGCTCCGTGCTTACAAACGCCGAGATAGCTCAGTGGTAGAGCAACTCCATGGTAAGGAGTAGGTCCCGGGTTCAAGTCCCGGTCTCGGCTCATAAAGACAAATCTCGCGGCGCGTGCTATACTCCTACCCATGAAAAACCTAACGGTTCTCCTCCTTGCCGGTCTTGTGCTTTTCACGCCTCTCGCCGCGTTGGCAGAGACCTCATCCGGTGCCGGGTCGGGCAGTGTTTCCATATGCCGCATGAGCGACAGCCTTATGGAAGAGTACAACAAGCTCATCCTTGAACTCCGGGAAAAGGGGACTGACACGGTGCGGGCGGAAGAAATAACAAGAAAAATAACCTCCCTGAAACAGGAGATTGAAAAACAGAGAGGGGAGTGCACGGAGACGATAGTCCCACAGCAGGTTATGGTTGACAGGCCGACGGTCATCTCCGTAAATCGGTGCGGCGAAGTTGCGCAGTGGGAAACAAAAATCGCCTACTACAAAAAGCTCGCTCTGTTGAGCGATGCCGACCTTAAAAACGAAAGTTTCTCGCGGGAAGACGTTGAAAAAACACTAAGGGAACTCATGGCGGGAGCGGAGAAAGTACGCGCACAGTGCAGTACCCAGAGCAATGCGACAGACGCACAGCCCGTCACTGAAACCGTGAAACCGGTGACCGTTGAGTCGGGCGAGGAGATAAGCGCCTACTACAAGGAAAAGCTTGAGAGAGTTGTTTCTGCCAGAGACGGCGACGAGAAACAAATAGCAGACCTGAAAACATTAAGAAACGAGATAGACGAGCTCATCACGAAACTCATCAAGGGGAAGAAAGAATTTGGAGGGGACGAGCTCGGCACGCTTGTCACAGAAGTGAAAGTCAGTAAAGGAGAAATCAAAGCCGATAACGTCGCGGTTGAGGCAACGGGGAAAAAGATATTCACGAATATGGGGGGTAGCGCCGTAAGCGTAGAGCCAACCGCAAGCCAGGTTCTTATCTTGGATAAAGGGCTGGAGGTAAACGCGAAAGAAGTAACGATTAAGGAGAACAAAATAAGCGTGGGCAATATTGAGGTAAAACTGCCGGCGAGCATGGTAGCGGAGAAGCTTAATCTCACGCCGAAATCGGTGGAATTAAGAGAAGAAAACGAGAAAGCGATTTACAGCATTAAGGTTGAAGAATCCCGAAAGCTCTTCGGGTTCATTCCGCTCAACATTGAAAAGACCGTGACTGCGGATGCGGGGAACGGCGACGAACTGGGGCAGACGCTCCCATGGTACGCATTCTTGACGACGAAATAGGTTAAGGGGTAGCATTGTCCCTTATGGCGAAAAGCAAGGTAAAAGAGCAGCTGACTCGTTTGGAGTGCAGTGAGTGTAAAAATCGCAACTACTACACCCACAAGAATAAGAAATCTGTGGAGCGCAAGCTTGAGTACAAGAAATTCTGCAAGTTTTGCAGAAAGCAAACGCTTCATAAAGAAGGGAAAAAGTAGTATACTCCGCGAAAGGGGAGCTTAGTTAAGTGGCATAACTGCGGTCTCCAAAACCGCAATCGGGGGTTCGATTCCCTCAGCTCCCGCATGCCCGGGTGGCGGAACGGCAGACGCGCGGGACTCAAAATCCCGTGCTCATATAGAGCATGTGGGTTCGATTCCCACCCCGGGCACAATTCTCTTCCTAAGCACCACTGGGTTGGCAAAAAGTTCTTTTTGTGGTATACAGAACATCAGCAATCTGGAGGATTAAAATCCTTCAGGAATAACAAGAAAGAAAGGAGTACGCAGTGAGGACAAAGAGGTCATCCGGCATGTTTGTTTTCGTGATGTTTCTCATCCTCGCCCCCATCGGGTGCATGGCAATACTGCTGAATGAGGTAGGGGCTATAGACCTTGACGGTCTTTTTGACTCGCTTGTCCCTCAAGAAGCGAACGGTCCGCAAACGCAGGTCGCGTATGCCTGGCGCACCGTTCAGCAAGGGGATTCGGGAACCGGGATCGACGACGTCAAACTATTCACTTTCTTCAAGAGAGAAGGTGATGGCAGGTGGACGACGACCGGTAACGCTCACTATCAGTTCCCTATGTGGTGGTGATAGAGAGCGGAAGGGCGGCACATAGTGCCGCCCGTATTTTTTATATCCGAATATGCTACGATAAACTCATGGCGCGGGTCATGACGATTTATAACGCCAAGGGCGGCGTGGGAAAAACAACAACCGCAATTAATCTCGCGGCGTATCTCGCGCTCTTTGGAGAGCGCACGCTCCTTATTGATTTTGACCCGCAATTCAACGCATCCGCCGGAACCGGTTTCACTCCCGTGCCGGGTGCCACGGTGTACGAAGCGCTCATCGGCTCCGTAGACCCGAAAGACATCATTCAGCAAACGCCGCTCCACAACCTGCACCTCATGCCAGCTTCTGCCGACCTTTCAGGTTCGCTCATAGAACTCGTGAACGTTCCGGAGCGCGAGCTCTACATGCGCCGCCTTATAGAAAAGGTGAAGGATGACTACGACTACATTCTCATAGACATGGGGCCGAGCCTGAACCTCTTGTCCGTGAACGGCCTCATGGCGGCGGACGAAATCATCGTCCCTCTCCAGTGCGAGCAGTTCAGCATAGAGGGGCTTGCACAGCTCTTGGAAACAATCGGCCTCGTGCAAAACAATCTTGGCCATGGGCTAAAAATCGCCGGGGCGCTCCTCACGATGTACGACGATGCGGACAGTTTCTCGCGCGAAATTGCCGGAGAAATCCGCCGCAGGTTTCCATATGCCATTTTCCGCACTTCCATACCAAAGTCGCCGAGCCTGGCCGAAGCACCCCGCTTTCGCCGCCCCGTCGTTCTCTATGACCCCAAAAGCCCGGGCGCCCAAAGTTATGAGGCGCTCGCCCGCGAGGTCAGGGAACAAAATCAACAGATTATCCACACCGGCCCCTTTGACGCGGAGGGAAATGAGCCTACAATAGGTAACTAGTCCGTGCGCGACGGTGACTCTCCGCGCTTGTGGCGTGAGCGGTGGCCAACGAACACAAAACAGGCCCAGGGAGTTCGCTCCGCATCACGGACTCGTGTGCGTACACGTAAACTAAGACAGGGTGGTGTAAGTTCGGTCCCACCATCTGCAACCCGGGAGTTCTTTAGAATAATTTCCTAAGACACCCGGGGAACATCGCGGATGCCATCGGACAAGCACCCCCTGTTTTAGTTGACAACGTTGTTGTCATTCTGAATGCAGTGAAGAATCTCCACTTTTGGGATATACTTTTCATATGACTATCGGAGGCGGACTTTCCGCACTCATCCCGCCGCAGAAAAATAACCCCTCTCCTGCAAAAGTTCCGGAGACCAGGTTTCCCGAAAAGCGGCCTGTGCAGGGCGAGGGTGGGACGACGCGCCCGCAACCTCGGGAGGATTTTCCAGAAGCAAACCATGAATCCATTTTCCAAATTGAAACATCAAAGATTAAACCGAATCCGTATCAGCCCCGCCGCGAATACAACGAAGAAGAACTGAACGAACTTGCGCAATCAATCCGAGAGTACGGCATCATACAGCCCCTTATCGTTTCACGCGTTGAAACCGAGTCCGAAAAGGGGACTGATGTAGAGTACCAGCTTATCTCCGGCGAAAGGCGCCTGCGCGCGGCGAAACGCGCCGGCCTTCCCCGGGTGCCCGCCGTCGTGCGCCGCGAGCCGCCGAATCGCGACAAGCTGTCGCTCGCGCTCATAGAAAACCTCCAGAGGAGCGACTTGAACCCCGTTGAGGCGGCACGAGGATATGCACGCCTGCAAGACGAATTTCAGATTACCCAGAGGGAAATTGCTTCAAAAACCGGGCGGAGCCGCGCGGCAATCGCGAACGCCCTTCGCCTTTTAAATCTCCCCAGCCACATGCAAAAGGCGATAGAAACAAGTCGCCTGAACGAATCGCAGGGGAGAGCTCTCCTCAAAGAAACCAATCTCCACCTTCAGGAACAGCTGTTTCAGGCATTTCTTGAAGGCCGCAAAACGCTCCGCGCCCCAAAAGAACCGCACGAGACAAAGCGGCACGAAACATTTTGGGAGCGGGAAATTGAAAACCGCCTCGGCGCGCCGGTCAGCATAACGCGTGAGGCGGGAGGGAAAGGGAAAATCACCGTGCGCTTTTTCTCGGAAGAGGAATGGGAAGCGTTGCGCAGCCGCCTTACTGGCGGCGCCGAAGCGCACTCTTGATGTGCGTGCGCGCCATGGACGTTTTCACGAACGGAAGCCATGACGCCGACGGCTTCTTGCCGTGCTGAGTCAGTATTTCAATAACGTCTCCTGACATAAGCTCGTGATTCAAAGGAACGAGCTTGCCGTTCACGCGCGCGCCGGAGCACTCATGCCCGACGCGGGTGTGGACGTGATACGCAAAATCAACCGGCGTCGCTCCCTGCGGAAGGTCAATGACATCGCGCTTCGGCGTTACGACGAAGATGCGGTCCTTAAGAAAGTCTGTCTTCACAAAACTAAGAAATTCCTCCGGGTCGCGGAAATGCTCCGACCATTCGCGAAGCTTGCGCACCCAAGTCAGGTCACGGGTCTCGCCGCGGGGTACATGACGTTTGAGATACGCCTTTGACGATTTTGCCTGGCTGTATGCCCAATACGCCGCGGCACCAAGCTCCGCTTCTTCGTGCATCTCCCATGTGCGGAACTGGATTTCAATGACCTGATTCTCGGCGCAAAAAACCGTGGTGTGCAAACTGCGGTATCCGTTCGGCTTCGGGAGCGCGATGTAGTCCTTAAAGCGTCCCGGCAAAGGCGGCCAGTGCGCGTGCACGGCGCCTAAGGCCGCATAACAGTCGGCAACGGTCGGCACGACGACACGCAGGGCAACCAGGTCATACACGTGGCTTATATCCATATCGTACTTCTTGAGCTTTTTGTAGAGTGACGCGTAGCGCTTGGCACGCGCATCAATCGTGAGCGCCGTGACACCCGCGTCCTGAAGCATTTTCTGAAGAATAGGAACCGCGCGCTCGGCATATGCGCGCCGCTCTTCGTACTTAAGAGAAATAGCGCCGGTAAGCCACTCATACTCTTTCGGGTGCAGGTAAGGAAAGGCGAGGTCTTCAAGTTCGCCGCTCAAGGAGTGCATGCCTAATCGGTATGCCAGAGGCGCGTAGATGTCGGTCGTCTCGGCGGCAATGCGAAGCTGTTTTGCGTGCGGCAATGCACCAAGGGTCTGCATGTTGTGCAGGCGGTCGGCGAGTTTTATAAACACGACCCGCAGGTCTTCGCTTATCGCAATAATGAATTTGCGCATGTTTTCTGCCTGGCGCGAATTGCCGCCCTTGTCCGGCGAAGCCGGTCTGTACTTCACGGCGCTTAGTTTCGTCATTCGCGAAACGAGCGACGCGACGTCTTCTCCAAAAACGCTTTTTACCTCCTGAAGCGTCCGAGGCGTATCTTCAACAACATCATGAAGGAGCGCCGCGGCGACGGATGCATCGTCAAATCCCCACATGTGCACGGTGCAGGCAACCTGGAGCGAGTGTGTAATATAATCGTCACCGTTTTTTCGCGCTACGCCCCGATGGGCGGCTTCGGCAAACTCATATGCCCGCCGCACCACTCCCTCTTTCGGAAATGGGCGGAGCCAGTTGGGCACGTTATTGACAGGAGTAGGGGGCATGGGTATAGTACAAAAGTAGCACAGAAAGGTCGTCAGTGCTAATCAGTTCTGCCTGCCGGCAGGCAGGAAAACATATAGTGAATTAACCAAACTATGCAGAATCTAAAACCATTAGGGGACCGCGTTGTTATAGAACCGAGCCCCAAAGAGAAGCAGACCAAGTCCGGTATCGTAATTCCCGACACGGCAGAAGGGAAGCCAATGGAGGGAAAAATCATCGCCATCGGTCCCGGCAGATTGAATGAGAAAGGAGAGCGGGTTCCCATGTCGGTGAAGGTCGGCGACATCGTGCTCTTCAAGAAATACGGTCCCGAGGAGTTTGAGTCGGAAGGCGTGAAATATCTTGTTGCGGAAGAAGGAGACCTTATTGCGGTTGTAAGCTAAACAAAATAATTATGGCAAAGCGAATCATATTCAAAGAACAGGCGCGCGCCGCCCTGAAGCGCGGCGTGGATAAACTGGCGAACACGGTCAAAGTAACGCTCGGCCCGCGCGGAAGGGGCGTTGTGCTTGAAAAGAGTTACGGCGCACCGATTATTACTCTGGACGGCGTAACAATTGCAAAAGAAATTGAGCTTGAGGACAGGGTTGAAAATGCAGGTGCCGAGCTCATTAAGGAAGTGGCGTCAAAGACGAACGATGCCGCCGGCGACGGCACGACAACCGCAACGCTCCTGGCGCAGAGCTTCGTGAGCGAGGGACTGAAGAACGTATCAACAGGACTTGACCCGGTCGCCTTGCGGCGGGGCATGACCGAGGCAACGGACATCGTGGTGAACTATCTCGGAAAAAACTCAAAAAAGATAAGCGGCAAAGACGAGATTGCACAGGTTGCAACCATCTCCGCGCGCGACGAAGCGGTTGGAAAGCTCATTGCCGACGTCATTGATAAAGTCGGGCATGAAGGCGTGGTGACCGTTGAAGAATCCCAAAGCTTGGGGCTTGAACAGGAAGTCGTGGAAGGAATGCAGTTTGATAAGGGATATGTCTCCGCATACATGGTGACCGACCACGAGCGGATGGAGGCGGTTTTGAAAGACCCGTATATACTCGTGACCGACAAGAAAATCTCGTCCATCAGCGAACTTCTGCCGCTCCTTGAGAAAGTGGCGCAGAGCGGGAAGAAGGAACTTCTTATCATTGCGGACGATGTTGACGGCGAGGCGCTTGCAACCCTTATCGTGAACAAGCTCAGGGGCGTGTTTAACGCAGTTGCGGTGAAGGCGCCTGGCTTCGGCGACCGCCGCAAAGCGATGCTTCAGGATATCGCTATCGTCGTCGGCGCCGAGTACGTCTCGGAGGAAGTGGGGCGCAAATTGGACACGACCGACGTGACAGCCCTGGGAGAAGCGCGACGCGTTGTCGTGACAAAAGACGCAACGACCATCGTGGGCGGCAAAGGCGGCAACGACAAAATACAGAGCCGCGTGAGCCAGTTAAAAGCACAGCTCGAAAAGACCGATTCAAGTTTTGACCGCGAGAAATTGCAGGAACGCATCGGGAAGCTCTCTGGCGGCGTTGCGGTCATCCGCGTCGGCGCGGCAACCGAAGTGGAACAGAAGGAAAAACAGCACCGCATTGAAGATGCTGTTTCTGCGACGAAAGCCGCGATTGAAGAGGGGATTGTCCCCGGCGGCGGCGTTGCTCTGGTGCGCGCTTCGGAAGTTTTGAAGAGCCACATCGCCAACATGCCGAAGGATGACATTGCTCGCATGACGGGAGCGCGAACGATTCTTGAAGGACTCTACGCTCCTCTCCGGCAGATTTCCGAAAACGCCGGATACGACGGTGCTGTCGTTTTGGACAAGGTGCTTCACGGCGAAAATGCGGATTACGGGTTCAACGCGGCAACCGGCGCGTATGTGAATCTTTTCCAGGAAGGCATTGTTGACCCGGCAAAAGTGACGCGCTTGGCGCTTCAGAACGCCGCATCAATAGCCGCAATGTTTCTCACAACGGAAGCGGTCGTGAGCACCATTCCCGAAAAGAAAAAGCACGGGCACGAGGAAGGCGACATGGACGCCGGCATGGCGGGAATGATGTAACAGGGCATCCTGATTTCGGAAATCCTTAAGGATTTCCGAAATCTTTTATTGGGCAGTTCCAGTTTCTCCTTCGCTCGCCGTTACTGGCTTTTTCCAGCTGGCGTAATCGCACTTGGGGTAGCGGCTGCAACCATAGAACATCCGGCCGCGCTTCGTGCGCCGCCGTATGACAAGGCCTTCTCCGCACTTCGGGCATGCGCCGAACGTGTTTGACTCGTCCAAGTACGGTTTGGTGTTGCGGCACGCGGGGAATCCCGTGCATGCAAGGAACTTTCCGAATCTGCTCGTTTTTACAACCATCGGTTTGCCGCACAGGTCGCACACGACATCCGTCTCTTTCGGCTTTCCGAAAACGGCGGTTTTCTTTACCTCAACGTATTTCTTCTCCAGGTTCTCGGCAAAGGGAACATAAAACGCGCGCATGACCGCCTGCCAAGACACCCCGCCCTCGGCAACGCGGTCAAGTTCTTCCTCCATTTCCGCAGTAAAACCGATATCCACGATTTGGGGAAAATGCTCCGTCAAAACCTTGTTTACTACTTCACCGATTTCGGTCGGGCGGAAACGCCTGCCGTCATCTTTCTCCACATAGTTGCGCTCCTGAATGACCGAAATAGTCGGCGCATAGGTTGAAGGGCGGCCAATGCCAAACTCCTCCAGCGTTTTGATTAAGCTCGCCTCGTTATAGCGCGGCGGCGGTTCGGTTTCGTGCTCGTCCGGATGCACTTCCGGAAGGGGAAGCGCTGTTCCTTCTTTTAGGGCAGGAAGCTCCTGCTCAAGAATATGCTGGGACCAAAGTTTCAAATATCCGTCAAAAAGCATTGTCTTTCCCTGGGCGCGGGCGAGATATGCTTCACTCTGTCCCGAAGCAGTAATGACGATAGTGCGGTGAGCAAATCGCGCCGGCGGGAGCTGTGACGCAATAAATCGGCGTCGGATGAGGTCATAAAGTTTCTGTTCGCGCGGCTCAAGTCCCGCCTTGGCGGGATCAAACGAAAGATTCGTTGGGCGAACGGCTTCATGCGCCTCTTGCGCCAGGCGCGACTTTGTCTTGAACGCGCGCGGAGCAGGAAGAAGATACGCTTCGCCAAGCTCGGCGTGAATCCACGCGCGAGCCATCTCAAGAGACTCATGCGAAAGGTTTACTGAATCCGTGCGCATATACGTAATAAGTCCACGCTCATAAAGCCCCTGCGCAACACGCATGGTTTGTTTCGCCGAGAAGCGCAGGCGGCGCGAGGCTTCCTGCTGCAAGGTACTCGTCGTGAAAGGCGGCAGGGGATTGCGCCGCACTTCTTTGTCTTGCACTTCGGTGACGGCATATGATGCGCTTCGCAGGTCCTTCACTATTTCTTCCACGCGCTCCGGTTCTTTGATGCCTGGTTCGGGCAGAGGCTTTCCGCCGATTTTAAAAAGCTCGGCAGTAAACTCCGAAAAGAGAAGCGCGATAGTCCAGTACTTCTCCGCCTTGAACGCGCGAATCTCATTCTCACGGTCGGCAATAAGACGCACGGCAACCGATTGAACGCGCCCAGCCGAAAGATGCGAAGCAACCTTCTTCCAAAGAAAGGGGGATAACTTATACCCGACCAGGCGATCAAGGACACGGCGCGCCTGCTGAGCATCTACCAAACGCCCGTCAATCTCGCGCGGGTGCTTCAGCGCCTCAGCAATTGCCGGTTTCGTAATCTCATGAAACACAATGCGATCGGCGCGTTTCAAACCCAACGCCTCCGCCAGGTGCCACGCAATGGCTTCTCCCTCGCGGTCTTCATCAGTTGCGAGTATGACCCTGTCCGCCTTAGAAACGAGGCGCTTCAATTCAGAAACGTGCTTCCGGGCAGAAGTAGGTATAACGTAACGAGGTTCAAAGTTTCCCTCCACGTCAACACCGAGCTCTCCCTTCGGCAGGTCGCGCACATGCCCATAAGAGGAGGTGACGGTGAACCCCTTGCCCAAAAACGCCCCGATGGTTTTTGCCTTCGTCGGGGACTCCACGACAACGACCGTTTCCGCACTGCTCTTTTTCATAACGTGCCCATACGATATAATAATGGGAGAAAATGGCAAGTCAGAATCTGAAGGCTAAATTCCGTCGGCGCCTCACAAAGGAGCTTGGCATTGCTCTTGTCGTGCTTTTGCCGCTTATGGTCGGCTTTGTCGTCTTGCGTGTCGCCGTCGCCAATTCAACCGAAGAGATGATCCAGGCACGGCGGGCATTCACGGAACACACTAACATCATAAACCGTCTCATCACGCTTCGCTCGCAGTACGACGCGTTCGGCAAAACGTACTTCAACGTTTTGCACAATGTCATTCCGGAGAAGGATGAACTCATCAATGTATCACAGGAGTTCCAGGGGGTCGCCGCGGAACACAACCTGCAGTTCGGTTTTTCCTTCCGCGGAGAAGACCCCGCCTCGGCAACAAGCTTGGGTGCCGTACATTTTTCCATCGCGGTTGCAGGAAGCAACCTTCCGGATATCACCGAATTTATCACAGATATGCAATCGTTCCATTATCTTACCGTGATCGAGAATCTTCACGTGAGCCGCGCGGAAACCGGCATGGAAGCCGTCATCATCGGAAAGGTATATTATCGCACCCCAGAAAATTAAACCATGACGCAGGATAAGATAACGGCACAGCAGGTGTTCTTCTATATTTTTGCCGGCATATTCTTTGCCGTGCTCGTGGCATTCATGGTCATAAATTTCATCTTCCTCGTTACCCAGCTGAATGGCGCGTTCAGTTTTGAACCGCCCATCCTGGAAGGGAATATCAAGACATTTGACAAGGCAAGTTTTGACAAACTACAGTTGACTAGGTAGTACGGGCACATAGTTCAGTGGTAGAACGCTGTCCTGATAAGACAGAGGTCTCAGGTTCGATTCCTGGTGTGCCCACAATTATGAATACAGTAAAAGCGTGGGTTGTTGCCGTAAGCATGGGATACGGCCACCAACGGACTGCTCACAGCGTGCGCGGGCTCGCACCCGAGAACCGCTTCATTAACGCGAACGACTATCCCGGCATTCCGGCACCGGACCGCCGGAAATGGGAAGGGAGCAAAAACTTCTATGAATTCATTTCACGTTTCAAGCGAACGCCTATCATCGGAAACGTCGTGTTCTCGCTTTTCAACAAACTTCTTAAGATAGCGAGTTTTTATCCGCAACACGATTTGTCGCGCCCCGACGCCAATGTGCGGCACATCGCGAACTTCATTAAAAGAGGGTGGGGGAAGCATTTTATTGAGACATTAAAAAAACAGCCGCTCCCCATGATTGCCACGTTCTTCGTTCCTGCCCTCATGGCAGAGTTCTACGACTATCCTGAAAACATCTACTGCATCGTACCGGACGCCGACATTGCCCGCTCGTGGGCGCCTCTTATGCCGCACTCAAGCAGGATACATTACTGCGCTCCGTCGGAGCGCGTTGTGGAGCGCCTGAAGCAATATGGCATACCCCCGAAGCATGTTTCTCTGACAGGGTACCCTCTGCCGAAAGAGAACATCGGCAAACAGGACGAAATTGCACGAAGCGACACGGCGCGCCGCATCGTAAATTTAGACCCGGAAGGAGTGTATCGCCGCGAATACGCATCCCTCATCAAAGAATATCTCGGCACGCTTCCTAAAAACGCGGGGCGGCCTCTTACCATTATGATTTCAATCGGCGGCGCGGGTGCACAGACCGAAATCGGCATCACGGTGATGCGTTCGCTCAAAGAAAAACTCCGAGCCGGGGAGGTGCGGCTCTTCCTGGGCGCCGGAATGAAAGAAAGTGTGCGAACGCGCTTTACGAACGAGCTCACGCGGCTGGATATGGGAGATTGCAGAGACAATGTGTGCATCGTGACCGGAGATACGCTTGAAACATACTTCAATCGGTTCAATGAGGCACTGCGCGAAATCGATATTTTGTGGACGAAGCCGAGTGAACTCTCGTTTTACTGTGCTCTGGGCATTCCTATTGTGATTGCACCGCCCATCGGCGCGCAGGAAGACTACAACAAGGAATGGCTCTTGCGCTTGGGTGCGGGAATGTCGGCGGAAAATCCTTTGCATGTGAATGAATGGCTCTTTGATGCACTGAAAACCGGATGGTTTGCAGAAGCGGCAATGCAAGGATTCATTGAAGCGGAGCGGCGCGGTACGTTTAACATAGAAAAATTAGTTTCTCAAAAGATATCCACAGTGTAGTGTGATGCGTATAGTGTATAATGTATACACAGCGCAAACTGATGAGAGTTGTTTTGTATTACAACAACTTTCGCAAAGGTCGGCGAGACAAAAAGTAATGCAACACAAAAACATGGCAGTACGCCGTAAGAGAGCAAAAGCGAGCAGCGCAAAGAAGCGGACAACAAAGCGGACAACAAAGCGAAGGACGACAGCTCGCAGAACAACACGGAAGACGACAGCGCGGAAAACAACCCGCCGTCGCCGCAGCAAGAGATAATGGTGGATATCTCCAAAAGCCCCGCCTGAGCGGGGCTTTTCGTTATCCAAAAACTGGTTTAAACTTCACGGTGACGGGCCGTTAGCATAGTGGCAGTGCACCCGGTTTGCATCCGGGAGGCGCGAGTCCGATTCTCGCACGGTCCACCCGATTGCTCCGCATGGGCCCCTTTTGCTACAATGAAGGCATGCTTGGAACAGGATATGCGGCGGTCATGATTGCCGGCTTCGGCGGCGGAGTCGTGAGGGGGCTCACCGGCTTCATAAAGCACCAATTCTCTTACAAGAACGTTGGGTTCAATCTTCCGTACTTCATCGCAACGATGAGCATCTCCGGCGTCGTCGGACTTCTCACGGCGGTTGCCGTCAAGGAACTCGGCACGGGATTTCTGGGCATTGAGTCGGTAAGCCCTGCGCTTGCGCTCATTGTGGGTTATGCCGGAGGAGATTTTTTGGAAAACATGTACAAGATTATCACAAAGCGCGCTTCCCTCTATGCCGAGTAAAGAAGCGCTGAACTTCGCCATACAGGGGGGAAAGAAGCTCTCCGGGGAAATAACGGTGAACACGGCAAAGAACTCTGCCGTTTCTCTTTTGTGCGCGTCGCTCCTGAACGAAGGGCACACGACCCTAAAACGCATGCCGCGAATAGAGGAAGTGTTTCGCATCATTGAGGTTTTGGAGAGCATCGGCGTTCAGGCCGTTTGGTCGGGTGAGCACGAAGTGCGCATCACGCCGCCCGAAACGTTCGCGCTGAAAGACATAAACCAGGACGCCGCAATGAAAACGCGGAGCGTTATCATGCTCGTGGGGGCGCTCGTTCATCGCGCCCAGAGCTTCAGCATTCCGCAAGCAGGCGGCTGCAAGCTGGGAAGCCGCACCGTCCGTCCGCACTTCTTTGCGCTCCAGGAGTTCGGCGTTTCAATAAAAACGCGCGAGGGGGCATATGACATTGAAACGCGCAATCTGAAACCGGCGGAGAAAGTCGTGCTCTATGAGTCGGGGGACACCGTGACGGAAAATGCCATCATGGCCGCCGCGCGCATAACGGGAAAAACAACGATAAAACTTGCTTCGGCAAACTATCAGATACAAGACCTGTGCTATTTTCTGAAACGGCTCGGCGTAAAAATTGAAGGCGTCGGGACAACAACTCTGGTCATAGAGGGCAGGGAAAGCATACGCGAAGACGTTTCTTTTAGTATGAGCGAAGACCCCATTGAAGCAATGCTTTTCCTCTCCATTGCCGCTACCACAAACTCGCGCATCACGATAAAGGGTGCGCCGATAGAATTCTTGGAACTTGAACTTTTGAAACTCCAAAAGATGGGATTCAAATACTCCCTGACAAAAGCGTACAAGTCCGAAAACGGCTTCACCGACCTCGTAGACATAAAAACCAGGCCATCGAGCCTCACGGCATTGGAAGAAAAAATCTACGCCCGTCCGTTCCCGGGATTGAATATTGATAATCTGCCATTTTTTGTCCCCATCGCAACGCAGGCAAAGGGGCAAACGCTTATTCACGACTGGGTATACGAAAACCGCGCCATCTACTACACCGAACTCATAAAGCTCGGTGCGAATATCGTTCTCGCCGACCCGCACCGTGTTATCGTGACGGGTCCCACGCCGCTTCGTCCGGCCGAAGTCATTTGTCCGCCGGCACTCCGGCCCGCGGCCATCATCCTCATTGCCATGCTTGCCGCCCCCGGTGAATCAATTCTCCGGAATGTCTATTCTATTAATAGGGGATACGAAGACCTTGTCACGCGCCTTGGCGCGCTGGGAGCTCACATAGAGGTTCTTAAGGGGTAACGACGGCACATGGATAAAGACGAGCTGATTGCGAAACTCAAGCGGATGGGGTATCTGAAAACGCCCGCCGTCGTAAGCGCGTTTCAGCGCGTTCCCCGCGCCGACTTTGTGCCTGAAGAATTCAAAGACCGCGCGTACGAAGATGAGCCGCTTCCCATAGGAGAAGAGCAAACCATTTCCCAGCCCCTGACCGTTGCTTTCATGCTTGAGCTTTTGGTTCCGAAAGCGGGGCAAACCATTCTTGACGTCGGGGCGGGAAGCGGATGGCAGGCGGCACTTCTCGCCGACATTGTGGGGCAAGCCGCCAAGAAAAAAGGAAAGGTTTTTACAATTGAGCGCATACCGCTCCTCGTAAAAATGGCGCGGAAAAATCTTGCTTCGTATATCAAGAAGGGAATTGTGGAAATTCTTGAGGGAGACGGGAGCGCGGGGGACAAAAAGCATGCTCCCTTTGACGGTATCATCGCGGCGGCGACGGCGGGTGTCTTGCCTCCGGCGTGGAAAGAACAGATAAAGCCAGGTGGAGTGATCGTCGCACCGGTCGGGCAAAGTATCGTAAAGCTCACGAAGCGCAAGGATGGGACCTTCATCCGCGAAGACCACCCCGGCTTCTCGTTTGTCCCCCTCATATCGGAAGAGAAGTGATGTACACCGTACGCGAGAGCGCTTTTGAGGGTCCTTTAGATAAGCTTCTGGAGCTTATTAAAAAACGGGAACTGGAGATAACCCGCGTGAGCTTGGCTGCCGTCACGAACGATTTCTTAAAGTACGTCACTCGCGACGGCATAAGTCACGAGGAGTATGCCGAGTTTTTGAACATCGCCTCAAAACTCATCCTCTTGAAATCACAGGAACTTCTGCCAACTCTCGCCCTGACCGAGGAAGAGGAGGAGGACGTGAAAGCGCTTGAGGAACAGTTGCGGCTTCACGCATATCTTACCGAACGCAAAGAAGAACTTCTCTCACTGTGGCGCGAGGCGCCTGCCTCGGCGGTGAGAGAATTCATGCAAGACCTGCGTTACCCCTTTACGCCGCCTCGCATAACAGTTCAAGACCTTGCGGAATGCGCCGCGCGGCTTGCGGCAGAACTTATCACGGAAACCGCCCCTATACCGGAGAAGAAAATAAGAATCTCTCTTGAAAACATTATGGCTCGGCTTTTAGAGCGTCTCACCAAAATTCCCGCAAATATTCTCGCCAGAGCCGTTTCGCGCGAGGAACGAATTGCGCTGTTTCTCGCCATTCTCCACCTTTCGCGGAACGCCGCAATTTCCGTGCACCAAGCCGAGCGTTTCGGTGAAATCCTCGTTGCCAAATCATCCGAAACCTAATACGATAAGCTCATGAACCGCCTCGCCAGCCTTGAAGCGCTCCTCTTCCAATATGGAGAACCCATCGCCCTGAAGGATGTTTCCCGCATTCTGAAGTCAGATGAAAAAGCATGCGAAGAACTCATTGCCGCGTACGGAGATGCCCTCCAAAAAGAGGATCGAGGACTCGCACTCATAAAAGCGGGGAATACCTATCAACTTGCGACAAAGGGTGAAACGTCGGTTGTAACCCAGGAACTCGTGAAAGATGCGTTTAAAGAAGAGCCCACGCCGGCAGTCGTTGAGGTAACAACCCTCGTCGCGTATATCGGGCCGGCACCAAAAAGCTCAATAGACGCTGTGCGGGGTGTTAACTCCACGCTCGCCTTGCGTAACGCGCTGATGCGCGGCTTCATTGACCGCGAGAAACACAAAAACGCATACCATTATTTCGTAACAACCGACTTTCTCCGCCATCTCGGCGTGAAAGATATAGCCGAGCTCCCGGATTACGAAAAACATCGGAAAGAGCTTTTAACCCTTAATTCTTAAAATATGTTTCCCCGCTCACAAGCGTTTCTCTTCGCAGGAGTGCTCCTTATATCGCTTCTTTTGACGCGGGGTGGGGGCACCTCGCCCAAAGAAATCGCCGTTTCCCGGAACTCGCTCCCTTCAGGCGGCGGGTTCTTTTCACTCCAGCAGGCATCAATCCGCGAGATAGCGGTAGATGTCCCTCGCGTACCTGCGCGCAGGTGGGATGTGCCCGACCCGGCCATCTCCGCGCGGGCCGCGCTCGTTTACTCTCTGGACGACAGAATTCCGCTTTTTTACAAAAATACGAAAGAGGCGTTCACGCTCGCTTCGCTCACAAAACTCGTGACCGCAATTGCGGTCGCCGAAGACATCGGGCTTGATAAAAACATACCCATAACCCAGGAAATCATCGCGACAGAAGGGGAGGCAGGGAACCTCGTAAGCGGCGAAGTGTACGCCGCACGGGATCTTCTTGCCATTATGCTTCTTGCTTCTTCAAACGATGCGGCAGCCGCATTTGAAGCGTACTATGGCGGCACGGGCAAGTTTGCCGAACTTTTGAACCGAAAGGTTTCAGAACAGGAACTTGCAAGCACCGTTCTCTATGACGGCTCGGGATTGAACGATTCAAACAAAAGCACGGCATATGACATGTTTTCGCTCATACTCTATATTCTTGAGCATCATCCCGACTTCTTTCAGCTGACGCAAAACCTGCAGCTGAATATTCAGCCCGTAAACGACCCTCAAACGAAAACGGTATACAATATAAACAGCTTAGCCGGCGACCCGATATTCCTTGGAGGCAAAACGGGAACATCGCCGGAGGCAGGTGAAAATTTGGTTGCGCTTCTCCGGCACGGCGACCGGCGCATCGTCACCATTCTTTTCGGTTCCAAAAACAGGGCGAAGGATGCACATGCCGTTCTTGATTGGATTGAAGAAGCATATGAATTTCAAAATTAAAAGCTAACTCTATGGTCTTGTTTGAAGCAGTACGCATACTCATCATGTTCGCGCTCGCATTCGTGGCGGCGCTTTTTGCAACACCCCTTGTCACGCATTTCCTCGAAAAATACAACGTCAAGAAGCGCAATATCAGAAGCGCCGAAGAAGCGCCGATTTTTCACGAGTTGCACAAGGGTAAATCATCCACGCCCACAATGGGCGGCATTATCATTTGGTCGGCGGTTCTCGCGCTCGCGCTTTTGTTTTTTGTCCTCTCGCGCCTTGTTGACGGCTTCTTTAACTACCTGAATTTCGTAAGCCGCGCCGAAACGTATCTTCCTATCGCGGCGCTCTTTTTTGCCGCGGTTGTGGGATTCGTGGACGATCTTTTCGGCATACGCGGAAAAGGACCGAAAGGCGGCGGGCTCTCCGTAAAACATAAACTCCTTTTGTATACCGTGGTTGCCTTGGTCGGCGCCTGGTGGTTTTACGCAAAGCTCGGGTTCACAACACTCTACATACCTTTCATCGGCTACGCTGACATTGGCCTGTGGTATATTCCGTTTTTCATATTTGTCATCGTCGCAACGGCATTCTCAACGAACGAAACAGACGGTTTGGACGGACTTGCCGGGGGAGTGCTTATTTTCCCCTTCGGCGCGCTTGCCGTTGTCGCGTTTACCCTGGAGCGTTACGACCTTGCGACGTTCATCGCCGCGATTTTGGGAGCGCTCCTCGCATTTCTCTGGTTCAACATCCATCCCGCCCGGTTCTTTATGGGAGATACGGGTTCCATGGCGCTTGGTGTCACCTTGGGCGTCATTGCAATGCTCACGAACACCGCGCTCTTTCTCCCGTTTTTTGCGTTCATCCTCATCTTGGAATCGTCGTCCGTCATCATACAGGTCATAAGCAAAAAGGTGCGGAAACGAAAAGTGTTCCGTTCCACCCCCATTCATCACCATTTTGAAGCGCTCGGCTGGCCGGAAACGCAAATTACCATGCGCTTCTGGATTATTTCCGCAGTGACGACCATTATCGGATTAGTCTTATTTTTCCTTGCACACTTCGCGTAAAAAAATACCTCGCGCACGCACCGCCCCCGATTACGTTTTTATCGCTATCGTGGGACTTTTGACCATCTTCGGCTTGGTCATTCTCGCGAGTGCCTCGTCTGATTTGGCAAAAACACGGTTCGGCGACAGTTATTATTATCTCACTCACCAGCTCCTCTATGGGCTTTCGTTCGGCATTGCCGGGTTTGTCGCCGGCTCTCTCATCTACCACGGACGGCTGGAACGGCTGGCAATGATTCTTTTGGCGCTGAACGTCGTCGCGCTTATTCTTGTTTTCACGCCTCTTGGGTTCGGGGCGAAAGGCGCTTCGCGATGGCTCTCGCTGGGCGGCGCATCCATCCAGCCGGGAGAATTCGCAAAGCTTACGTTTATTGTATACCTCGCCGCATGGATAAGCAGGAAAAGCGCTTCGCGCACCAAAAGCGTCGCCGAGGGGCTTATTCCGTTTCTTCTCATGACCGGCGTAACGCTTTTTCTCATCCTTATCCAGCCGGCAATGACGACCGCGCTCATTTTGGGCGTCGCGGCCGTCGCAACATATTTCGCTTCTGGTGCACGCATAAGTTTTATCGCCATCATCCTTCTCGCGGGAATTCTCGGAGCGACCCTCCTTGTCTACCTCGCGCCGTACCGTTTTGAACGCGTCCTGTCATTTTTCAATCCCGAACGCGACGTTTTGGGCGAATCGTACCATCAAAATCAGGCACTCATCGCCATGGGTTCCGGCGGAGCAACGGGCGTCGGGTACGGCAAATCAACGACAAAGCTCAACTATCTCCCCGAGCCGATAGGGGATTCCATCTTCGCCGTCATCGGAGAGGAACTTGGCTTCGTCGGGACGACGGTTGTTATCCTATGCTTTGGCGTTCTCGTCTGGCGCGGCTTTGTCATCGCGCACCATGCCGCTTACACGTTCGGCAAAGCACTCACCATCGGTTTCACAACAATCATCGGGCTCCAGGCATTCATTAATATGGCGGCAATTTCAGGGCTCATTCCTTTGACGGGCGTGCCCTTGCCCTTCGTGAGCTACGGCGGCACGGCGCTTGCAACATTCCTCACCATGAGCGGCATCATTGTAAACGTATCGCGATATCGAAATGGCTAAACGAAAAAAGGTTATCCTCGTCTGCGCGGGCGGCACCGGAGGGCATGTATATCCCGCGCTTGCCGTTGCCGAAGAATTGCTTTCCATGTCCGGCGGAGACGCGAACGTTCGCTTCATTGGTCCGCGAACGCACCTTGCGGACGAATTTCACTATCGCGGCATCCGCACATACCGCATTGCGGGAGCGAAATTCCGCCGGTACTTTTCCTTGTATAACTTTGTGGATATTCCCAAGCTCTTCTTCAGTTTCCTGCAGGCGCTCGTGAAGCTTTTCATCATCATGCCAGACATCGTGTTTTCAAAAGGCGGTCCGGGGACGCTTCCGGTCGTTCTCGCCGCCCGGTTTTATCGCATTCCGGTCGTCATTCACGAAACGGACTCCGTACCGAGCCTAAACACGCGCCTTGCCGCCCGTTTCGCCGCCCGCATCGGCGTTTCGTGGAAAAGCACCGCATCATACTTCCCAAAACAAAAAACGTTCCTCTCGGGGAACCCGGTCCGCAAGGACCTTTTCCAAAATGTCCCGCCGCGCGCGGAGGCACGGAAACATTTCGGCTTCGAAGACCCGTCTGCCGGCGAGACAAGAGAGCCCGTTATCCTCATCCTCGGCGGATCGCAGGGCGCCGCGCCCATAAATAACTTTTTTGCAAATCATGCGAAGAAAATTCTCGCGAACTGCGCGCTCATACATCAGGCGGGAGAGGGGAATCTGGAGGAGGTTAAAAAAGAAACGCGCGGAGTTTCCGAAGAACGCTACCGTCTCTATGGAACCTTAAAGACCGAAGAGTTGAAGAACGCATACGCCGCCGCAGACATCATCGTCTCACGCGCCGGCGGAGCGCTCTTTGAAATCGCCGCATTCGGCAAGCCTGCAATTCTCATCCCGCTTCCCAATTCCGCGAACAACCATCAGTACATGAATGCATACGAATACGCCGGCTCCGAAAGAGGGGATATGCGGGCAATTGTCATAGAAGAACCGAATCTCACACTCGGCATTTTCTTGGCACAAGTTCAGAACATTCTTGACCCAGCCCGCTACCGTGCGATGGAAGATGCCGCCCGCGCCTTTGCTAAACCTAACGCCGCCCGCCTCGTCGCCGAAGAAGTTCTGAAGCTTGCCTAATACAAGGTTTCGTAAACCTTGTATAAACCTTGTATTGGGCTTGAGATGAGAGGCATAATAAAAGGGTATGGATTCTGCTCCCAAAACGCCTGTACGGACGCGTTTTGCGCCATCGCCCACGGGTCCCTTCTCGGTCGGCAACGCCCGCACGGCACTTTTTGCCTGGCTCTATGCACGCCGCAATGGGGGAACATTCCTCCTCCGCATAGAAGACACTGACATGGAACGTTCCAAGCCGGAATACGAAGAGCAAATCAGGGACTCGCTCGCATGGCTCGGCTTAAACTGGGATGAAACGCCGCTCCGCCAAAGCGAGCGGCGCGCCGTATACGAAAAATACATAAAGAAACTCCTGGAGGAGAAGAAGGCATATTTCTGTTTCTGCTCCGAAGAAGAACTTGAAGCCGACCGCACGGCGCAATTGAGCCAGGGGCTCGCACCGAAATACGGCGGGCGCTGCCGGTCGCTTACGGACGAAGAATCGGCGCGGCGGGCGGCTCTCGAGCCGCACGTCATACGGTTCCGAATGCCGCAGGGGAGCATTTCGTTTACCGACCTCATACGGGGCGAGGTAACGTTTGAAGCTGACATCATTGGTGACTTTATCATTGCAAAAGACGAGCGAACGCCTCTCTACAACTTCGCCGTCGTTATAGACGACGAGGAATCTGCCGTGACGCATGTCGTTCGCGGCGAAGACCACCTTTCAAACACGCCGCGCCAGATTGCGCTCCAGAAAGCACTTGGGTTCGGAACGCCTGTTTACGCCCACCTGCCGCTCCTTTTGGACGCCGAGCGGCAAAAGCTCTCCAAGCGGCGTGCCCAAACATCGCTCCTCGCATACCGGCACGAAGGATATCTTGCAGACGCGATGTTCAATTTTCTTCTCCTTTTGGGCTGGCATCCGGAGGGGGATGAGATTGTGGGGCGCGATGAGGCCCTGAAACGTTTTGATTTGAGCCGCGTGCAAAAAGCGGGAGCCGTGTGGAGCGACGAGAAACTTTCCTGGATGAATGCACACTACATCCGCGCCATGGAAACCAGCGCACTCCTCACGGAACTTGCCTCCTTCGTGCCAAAAGCATGGCAGGAAAAGAAAGAGCTTCTCGCCAAAGCAGTGGGAATAGAGAAGGAGCGGATGAAAACTCTTGCTGATTTCGCATCGCGCGCGGGATTTTTCTTTGAACTTCCCGACTATCCGCCGGATATGCTCTTTTGGGACGAAAAGCCGGACGAGTCAAAAGAAAACATCCGCGCGCTCCACGCGGCACTGGAAGAGACGCTGACGTTCACGCCCGAGTTCCTGACCGCAACGCTTGAGGCGCGCGCTAAAGAAACAGGCAAGGGTGCGGCATACTGGCCGTTTCGCGTCGCCCTGTCGGGAGAACAGTCGTCTCCGGGCGGCATTGAAATCGCGCTCGCTCTGGGAAGGGAAGAAACTTTGCGCCGCCTGGAAATTGCAATTGAGAAAGTGGAGGCATGAAGCATATCTCCTATATGCTACCGTTCTTTATTTTGTGCGTTGCCCTGCCGCAGCTTGTCTTTGCCGCACCGGATGTGCCCGATGACCCTACTGCGCTCCGCGCGCTCATCAGCGAAAAGCAAACGGAACTCCTGGAACTGCAAAAGCAGCGCGAAGAGCTGGAGCAAAAACTTGCGGCAACCGGTGAAGAAAAGCTTTCGCTCAAGAAAGAGCTCCAAAACATAAACTACCGGGTGAACCAGCTCGAGCTTTCCGTTGAACGAAACACGCTCCTTATTGAAAAACTGGGATACGAAATTTCTTCTCTGGAGATGGATATTAAGCGGGCAGGGGAGGATATCCGCAATGCAAAAGGCTCCGTCGCGCTTCTTCTCGCGGAACTCCAGCGCGCCGACCATGACACGCCGCTCACGATCCTCCTGAAGCATGCATCGCTTTCAAAGAGCGCTTCTGTTATGCAATCCATTGCGACCGTGACGAACCGCCTCACGCTTGAGGCGCAAAGCCTGGCGACTTTGCAGGCAACACTCGTCAAAAACCAAAGTGAAGTTACCGGAAAGAAACAAGAGAAACAGGCGGAGCAGAGAACGCTCTTGAATCAGCAATCGCTCGTTGAAGAAACAAAGAACGAGAAAGAATATCTTCTCAAAGAAACCGAAAACAAGGAGAAAGTGTATGAGACGCACATAGCCGAACTTGAAAAGGCCCAGAGTGAGATAAGTGATGTCATGACGGCAATTGAAGACCGCCTGCGCGCGACAATTGATGCATCGCTCCTCCCGACGCCGCGCCCGGGCGTGTTTGCCTTTGCCGTGAAAGATTCATGCATCACGCAGGAATACGGACGCACCGACTTTGCCGCGCAGGCATACAAAACCAAATTCCACGGCGGGCTCGATTTCCGCGCGCGGGAAGGGGAGCCGATATACGCCGCCCTTGACGGCACGGTTGCGGTTGTAGACAACAATGACCGCGGCGTAGCGCGCTGGAACAAATATCAATACGGAAAATACGTTATAATAGAACACGACAACAACCTAAGCACGCTCTACGCGCATCTCTCGCGCCAAGCAGTAGGAGAAGGTCAGGAAGTAAAAACAGGCGACCTTGTGGGCTATGCAGGAAATACCGGCTATTCATTCGGCGCTCATCTTCACTTCGGCGTGTACCTCACGCCGGTTCGCGGCTGGCAAGAACGAAACGGGGACAATAACGCGCGCGAGCACGGCGGCCTCATCGCCATACCGCCAGCCGCAGGGCTCGTACCGGTCGGCGCGACACTTGACCCCGCTCAATATTTATATCCTTCACCATCGTGCCCATCATGATTGAAGACATTATTCAGCGCATATCGGGCGTCCTCAACGTAACGGTCGGGGAAGCGCTTCGCGCGTTCTGGCGCTTGCTTATCATCGTTTGGAACGCCGTCGTTGAACTTGTGAAAAACATCGCCGGAAAACTGTAAGGGGAGCGCGAAGGCAGGCATGGCCTGCCTGTCGTATAATATATGTTTTGTGACATATGAGGGACGAATATAAGAACCTTGATGACTTCAAGGAAAAATCCGGCTATGACATAGACGGCGTGTGGTTTCCCCGCGTCACGAAAATCGTAAGCATCAAGGCAAAGCCGGCTCTTAACTTCTTCTACGCAAGTCTTAAGAATTATGCCGAAGGAGAACGTATTAAAAAAATCTCCGCGGAAGAGGGAACACACATACATGAAACCGTGCAGAGCATCTTAACAGGCGGCTCCCCCGCCGTAGACGAAAATATGGCGCCCTCCATTAAAGCGTTCATGGAATTTGCCGAACGCACACCGATTGAGGTTGACCCGGACTATATTGAGCGCCGCATTGCAAACCTTGACGAGCGTTTCGCCGGCACGATTGACGCACTGGCTTTAATCGACGGCAAGCTCGGCATTTTGGACATTAAAACTTCTCAAGCCATTTATCGCGACTATAATCTCCAGACCTCCGCATATCTCGCAACACTGAAGAAAGATGTAAAGGAATTGCAAACCCGCTGGATACTCCGCATTGACCAAGCGCAGGTGTGCACGACATGCGGCGCGCTCTTGAGAAACAAAGGCGGCCGAACAAAGGTAAAAATTGACTGGGCGAACGCCTTCATGCGCACATGCATGCATTCCTGGTCACCGCTCCCTATAGGCGAAGTTGAACTGAAAGAGTTTCCGCTCTGGGAAGATGACTTCCGCGCATTCCTTGGCGCGAAAACATTATGGGAATGGGAAAACGAAACCTGGCTCAAAGCCGCCGGATATCTGCAATAACAAAAATCCCTCCGTCAATTGACGGAGGGATTTTTACAGTACCGGTCCCGCCGTAGCGGGATCCCGCTGTAGCGGGATAAGCCATAGGCCAGATTCTGTTTATGCGGCGATTCATCTATGCGGCACTGTCGCCTAAGGCGACCACGACCTTGCACCCGGGTAAGGATTTAGCCGTTTCACCCTCCGCCAAAGAGGCGGAGACTCGTCTCTGTTCGCACCTCTCTCTTACGAGGGCGAGCTTTCACTCGCTACCCTTTTAACCAGCGCTTTCCTCTCGAGGGGGAAAAAGTTGGTTGGTGTCCGGACCTTCCTCTCCGACTATAACGTCGGAGCCACCGCTTGTCCTACCGGTACTGGCGATAAGTATGCCGTAATTACAGCAATTTGTCAATTCGCTGGGGAACTTGCCTCCGCCGGGAACTTGTTCTTCCCGAATCAAGCGCGCGGTTTACCAGCCTGTCAGCACTGCCGTTTTCTTCGCGCCGCACATGGACAAAGCGCACGCTCTTAAAGTCCTGTGTTAGATTCCACAACTCAATAAAATATTCCTTCAAACCGTCGTTCTTTATTTTAAACTCACGATTCATATGCCGCACCACAAGGTCACTGTCGGCGCGCACTTCAACAGTGCATTCCCCTGCCCCCTTTTTTCCAAGAAGAAGTTTCACCTTCTTCAGAGCGTACAGAACCGCCCGATATTCGGCGACGTTGTTTGTCGCCACGCCAATCGCCTCACCGTACTCTCGCCGCTTTCCGTTATACTCCACGACAACCCCCATCGCCGCAGGACCCGGATTCCCGCGCGACCCCCCGTCGGTGTAAACGATAACGTCGCTCATATGTCTCCTCTTATATTACCACTAAAACCGGCGGGCGGCCGCTCCAGATACCTCCACGGCAAGGGCTTATACAGATCCACCTTAAACGCCGCCGCGGCGCGATGTCCCCCGCCGCCGTATTTTTGTGCAATGTCCGACACATCCACGCTCCCGTCGGAGCGCAGAGACACCCGCACGCCGTCGCGCCGCTCGTACCACGTAAGAGACATTGGCGGATGTTCGCTGTAAAGCGCGTGCCCAATCTCGGAAGATAAAATGCATGTGTTCGCCGAAAGCATTTCACGCCCTTCAAAAGAGATGAAGTCGGCCCTGCGCACAATTCCTCGCACGATGCTTTCCTTATAGCGGAGCGCCACCGCACCTTCTGCAATTGCACGGGAACGCTCCTCGGGGTCTTCAAATCGCGCGGCGAACCAGTCAAAGGAAGTAAAGTCCCTGCTTTCTTCAAAGCCTTGCGTGGCAAGAAATGTGGCAACCTCTTCCGTGTGAGGCAGTTTCCACTTCCATAAATCCTGGTCCTCAACATATTTCAGAACTTCGGGAACCTGATCCGCGGAATGAAAATAGTGCCATGCAAGTACCGACCCAGAATGCGTGGAATCAAGGACACTCTTTGGAGAAACCGCAGGCATAACATTTTCCGTCGTCTTATGATGGTCAATCACAATAACATCGCGGTTTGTGCGGACAAGCTCATCCATAACCTCTTTGCGGTATGAAAAATCAACGAAGTATATTTCCTTTCCTTGAAATTCCCGCACGTCGGGGAGCGCCTGATGCGTGGCGGGGATATATTCCGCCCTATCCCCCAGCGCCTTCCATGCCGCCCATGCGCCGGCAAACCCATCTAGGCAGTTACGGTGGTATATAACAACAATGTCTTTTCCGCCGGAGGCGGACCCTCCTCCGGAGGGCATACTAACGTTCTTCCTTAATTTCATGGATTACTCCACCCCAGCGCCATAAGTCCCGGCATTTCTTCTCCGGCAAGATAGGCAAGCATCGCTCCCCCACCCGTGGAGAGAAAAACATGGGGTGGTAACTGGTAATCGGCAACTGGTAACCGGGAACTGTGAGCAAGTAGTTTCAGTGACTCCGCTGTCTCTCCGCCGCCAACAATCGCACGGCTCGCCGTGTTCGCGATAATCGCTTCCCACACGGCGCGCGTTCCCGCCTCAAACCCTTCTCGTTCGGAAAGCCCCATGGGACCGCTCCACACGATGGTGCGTGCGCGCGCAATCACATTTCTGTAGCGCTCCTGCGTCAGCGCTCCGATATCAAGCCTTCTTCCTTCCTCGTCCGTTATGAAATCTTCCGGCGTGGAAGCGGTACTCCCCAAAAGAACTGTGTCAGCCTGGCGCACAATCTTTTCCGCGGTGAGAATCTTGTCGGAAATTTTCGCCCCGCCCAAGACAAGCACAAAGGGACGTGCCAAGTCGTGCATCACCGTGCCGAGGTGCGTAAGCTCTTCCTCAAGCCGCAGTCCCCCGAAGGAAGGCAGATATCCCGTTATATGCGTTATTGAGGCATTCTTCCGATGGCACAGTGGGAAGGCCTCATTGACGTAAAAGTCGGCTCTGGAAGCCAATTTTAGGGCAAAATCAGGGTCATTTCCCTCCTCTCCCGCCTCAAAGCGAAGATTTTCAAGAAGGGAAATCCCACTCTCTTCTCCCATGAATGAAACCTCTTCGCCCAACTCCTGCGAGAGAAGCGGCACGAGGGGTGCCAGGGTCGGCGGTTCTTTGCCGAAACGCCCCCGGTGACTTGCGATAATCACCCCGACACCGTGGGCACGAAGAAGTTTCACCGTCGGAAGAATCGCCCGCAGGCGATAACCCGGCGCCTCTGCATTCAGATCAACGCGCACCAAACACCGCTTCCCGCCGAATGCGGAAATGTTCTCGGGCGCGAGAAATGTAATTGCCATTGCCCTATCATATCACGCCCCACAGCGTTCCTCACCATTGAATTCCCGGCGGAGTCTACTGTCCCACCTTGCGGCAGTATCATCGACGAAGCGCACTTTCACTTCCGAGTTCGGAATGGGATCGGGTGGTACATACGCCCCTGAACCACCAGGAAATCAATACTGACGAACGCACACATCAAGGATGTTCTTACGAGGCAGAAGCTCTTGAAAGAAATGAGATTTGAGGTATTAGTACTCCTCGGCTGAACTCCTTACGGAGCTTACACCTAGAGCCTATCAACCTAATCATCTCTTAGGACCTCACGTCCCGCCGAAGCGGGACAAGACGTCTCATCTTGGGAGGGGCTTCGCGCTTAGATGCTTTCAGCGCTTATCCCCGCCGAACATAGCTACCCGGCGTTTCACCTGGTGGCAAAGCCGGTACACCAGAGGTTCGTTCAGCCAGGTCCTCTCGTACTGTGGCCAACTTCCCTCAAACGTCTCGCGCTGACAGCGGATAGGGGACCAACCTGTCTCACGACGGTTTGAACCCAGCTCACGTATCACTTTAATTGGCGTACAGCCAAACCCTTGGGGCCTTCTCCAGTCCCAGGATGTGATGAGCCGACATCGAGGTGCCGAACCGCGCCGTCGCTGTGAACGCTCAGGCGCGACTAGCCTGTTATCCCCGGGGTAACTTTTATCCGATATCTCCGACCGTTCTACTAAGAATCGTCGGGTCGCTAAGCTCTGCTTTCGCACCTGCGCGGCATGTCCGCCTCACAGTCAAGCTGGCTTTTGCCTTTGCACTTCATCCGCCATTTCCATCGGCGGAAAGCCAACCTTAATAGACTCCTCCGTTACTCTTTTGGAGGAAAGCGCCCCACCTAAACTACCCACCAGGCACGGTCCCCTGCCGTTTTTTCCGTCAGGGTTAGACACAAGCACGAAGAAGGCAGGTGTTCCATTGACGGCTCCAGCCCGACCGGAATCGGACCTTCAACGCCTCCCTGCTACACTTTGCAACCACGCACAAGCATCAATGCCAAGCTATAGTAAAGCTCCCGGGGTCTTTCCGTCCTGCTGCCAGTATGCCGCATCTTCACGGCAATTGTATTTTCATCGAGCTCTTCGCTGAGACAGTTTTCCAGTCGTTACGCCTTTCGTGCGCTCCGGAACTTACCCGGAAAGGAATTGCGCTACCTTAGAACGGTTATAGTTACCGCTGACATTGACGAGGGCTTCGGGCAGTGAGCATTCCAACTTGCGTCAGAACACCCCCACCGTTAACCTTCTCGCATCGGTCAGGCGTCAGCCCCTATACATCCTCTTGCGAGTTAGCAGGGACCTGTGTTTTTGATAAACAGTCGCCAGAAAATCTTTAGCTGCGACCCACGTCGCCCTTGCGGGCTATGCGGGTAGGCCTTATCCCGAAGTTACGGCCGCTTTTTTGCCTAGTTCCTTAGCGAAGACTCACTCGTTCCCCTGAGGCTACTCGCCTCGTCCACCTGTGGCGGTTTACGGTACGGAGCCGTTTGAGCGCGCCTTAGTGGTTTTTCTCGGAAGGCTCTTCACGCGAATTGACTGCGCGAACGCAATCTTTCCTCGGCGACCGAGACTGGTACTGAAACCCGGTTTCCGGATTTGCCTAGAAACCGCCTCTTGTCGCAAAGAACGCCAAACCAATAAGGCGTTCACGTTTATTTCCTTCGTCACCACATCGGCATCTCACAAACGGCGGGCAGGAATATTAACCTGCTGTCCATTAGCTGCGGTTTTCACCATCGCCTTAGGACCGCCTAACCCTCCGTCGATTTACGTTGCGGAGGAATCCTTGGACTTGCGGGGGACCGGTTTTTCACCGGACATGCGATTACTTATGCCAACATTCTCTCTTCCCATCGCTCCACCTTGTCTCACGGCAAGACTTCACCGCAATGGAAATGCTCTCCTACCATACCTCATGCTTCGCGCAAAGACGCCGATTAATGCCGATAGGGCAGACTCATACAGATAGTTTTTAAGCATATCTGCATCAATCAACTTAATCCGCATATATCTGCGTCTCTGTGCGAAGCACAAAGTATTCGCGTCTTCGGTATACTGCTTAGCCCCGATAAATCTTCGGCGCAGATGCGCTCGAATAGTGAGCTGTTACGCACTCTTTAAAGGATGGCTGCTTCTGAGCCAACCTCCTATCTGTTCCAGCACATCAACAACCTTTCACACTGAGCAGTAATTTGGGGACCTTAGACGGCGATCTGGGCTCTTCCCCTCTCGACCATGGAGCTTAGCCCCCACAGTCTAACTGCCGGTAAACAATTTCCGGTATTCGGAGTTTGACTGGGAAAGCGAGCTTGCGCCCTGTCTTTCCCAACCAGTAACTCTACCCCCAGAAATCTATTAACCGACGCCAACCCGAAAGTTGTTTCGGAGAGAACCAGCTATTACCAGGCTCGATAAGCTTTTCACTTCTTACCTCAGCTCATCCGAAGGTTTTGCACAGCCAACCGGTTCGGGCTTCCCTCCGACTTTCGTCGGAGCTCACCCTGGCCAAGGTAAGCTCGCCTGGCTTCGGGTCTTATCCATACGACAAACGCGCTATTAACACTCGGTTTCCCTTCGGCTCCACCCCGTAAGGCTTAACCAAGCCGTATAGATAAACTCGTTGGCTCATTCTTCAATAGGCACGCTGTCACCCCGCCGAAGCGAGGCTCCAACTGCTTGTAGGTAAACGGTTTCAGGTACTATTTCACCGCCCTCACCGGGCTGCTTTTCACCTTTCCCTCACGGTACTTGTTCACTATCGATCATCATGCATATTTTGCCTTGGAAGGTAGTCCTCCCAGCTTCCCTCGAGACTTTCTGTTCTCGAAGTACTTAGGAACCGAGCACCCCGCCGTAATCCGATTTCGCCTACAGGACTGTCACCTTCTGTGGTGACTCTTTCCAGAGTCTTCGGCTATCGTTTCCGGCAAGGCACACGCTCGGCCCTGCAACCCCCACCTCGAAAGATGGGTTTAGGCACTTCCCCGTTCGCTCGCCACTAATAAGGGAATCTCTGACTTGATTTCTTTTCCTCCGGTTACTGAGATGTTTCACTTCACCGGGTCTGCGCGCTCCGTCAAGCGGAGCGCGATGCTGGTTCACAGCATCGGGTTTCCCCATTCGGGAATCCCCGGATCGCAGGTTGCTACACACCTACCCGGGGCTTATCGCAGCTACGCCACGCCCTTCTTCGCTGCATGATGTCAAGGCATCCACCGTTTACCGCATGTCCCATTTCTTTTCACTAGCTTCTACCTCGAAAAAACACCCTTGAATTTCTATTCATTTTTCAACGTGCGCTCCCTACCAAAGCGGAGCACAGGCTCATAAGACAGAAAATCCCGCCGAGGGCGGGGTTGCTACACGACGACCGTGTCGCGCCTTTCTATGGCGTCCCGCCGCGAAGATTTATTGCCTTACTATCCATGTGACTTCAGTATAGGTGAAACCCGCTCGGCAAGTCAAGAACCCCTTATACAAGGTTTACGAAACCTTGTATAAGGGGGTGAGAACCTCCGGGCCGGAGGCGGTTATCGCTACGGTAACCTCGGCATGAGCGCTCAAACTCCCGTCTTCGGTCACAAAGCTCCCGTCTTTCTTTTGAATCGCCCGCGAGGCGCCGGGAGAAAGCATTGGTTCTATTGCGATGACAAGCCCTTCCTGAAGCGCTTCTCCCGTCCCGGGCTCGCCGAAGTTATACACGTCCGGGTGTTCATGAAGTGCAAAGCCGACGCCGTGGCCAACAAGATTCCTGATAACCTTGAACCCGCTATTCAAGGCGGTCTTTTCTACCGCATGTCCCACGTCACCCAATCGTTTCCCCAAAACACATGTGAGAACGGCGCGCGAGAGCGCCGCTTCGGTCGCCGCAACAAGGCGCCGCGCCTCGTCGGTCCCTTTGCCGATAATAACAGTCAATGCCCCGTCGGTTACATACGTCCCCAGACGCACACCAAGGTCCAGTGAAAGCACGTCGCCGTCTTTCAAAATCCGCTTGTCGGGAAGTCCGTGAACGACCTCCTCGTTTACCGACGTACAAATATGCGCGGGGTATGCTTCGTGCGCGCCTTCGGGCTTGTATCCGAAAAACGCCGACTCGGCGCCGGACGCGGCAAGAAGTTTTTGTGCTTCTCGGTCGAGTACAGAAAGCGAAACGCCCGCCGCGGCGCGCTCGCGAAGCTCCAAGAGCACATAGGCAAGTATGCGCCCCGAACGCCGCAATTCTTCAATATCACGCGGAGTCTTCAAACGGGAGCGGTTCATGCAAGCTCCAAGAGTTTCACGAGCGTCTCGTGTATTTCGTATGGCGCGCCAACGCCGTTCACTTCATGCACGGCAATGCCGTACGCGCGCATCCGCTCTATTAACGGGAATGTTTGTTTCTTATACACTTCAAGGCGCGCACGGATGTCTTCCGGATTATCCAAGCTCCTCTGCATGAGTTTCCCGCCGCAGAAATTACACGCAACCTGTATCGGGTCGGATGACCCGACGCCCATAACCGGTAAGCCGCACACGGAACAAATGAGGCGTGTTGAGTTGCGTTTCATGGATTCCTCGGAAGGAACGAGAAGTTGAATAACCGTCATGCGCTCCTTGCCGTATTCCGCAGCAAGAAGGTCTAAAAGACCTTGCTCCTTCCCGTCCCCAAACGCCTGAAATTCTTCCCGCGGGTAACCACTAAACACAACGCTCACATCGGCGAGAGCAAGGCGCATGACTCTGTCCCGCATAATGGAAAGAACCCACGAAGGGGTGCAGAGTTCGCCGGATTCAAACTTCTTGCGTTCCCGAACGAGAACGGGGTCGTTCTCCGCCCCCGGGGCGTAGAGGATGCGTTCAATGGAACGCCCGGTGTCCACATGAAAAAAGAAAAAGCGCTTTGAGAGAAGTTCTGCTTGCGTTCCCTTCCCGGCACCGGGAGGTCCAAATATGATGAGGGCCTGCCTCGCCGGCGGGCGAGCCTGCCTACCGGGTTTCATATTCCCGTATGGAGAGTTGAGATTGAAGCTGTTTCATAACTTCAAGCGCCACGGCAACGACGATAAGAAGTCCCGTGCCGCCCAGTGAAAACGCCTCCACGCCGGTTATCATTTGCGTCAGGTTCGGCAGAACGGCGACGATGCCCAGGAAGAGCGCACCGAATAAGGTAATGCGGCGCACCACGTATCGGAGCACGTCCGTTGTCTGTGCGCCCGGACGGATGCCGGGAAGGAATCCCCCGCTCTGCTGAAGCGTCTTTGAAATTTCATCGGGGTTAAAAGTGATTGCCGTGTAGAAGTACGTAAAAACAACGACAAGCGCGAAGTATACGGCGCTGTAGATAAGCTGGTTGTTGAAAATCGTCGTCACAATGGTATTGAGGCGCGCCGATGCCGCAGGCGACGCAATCGCGACAATCTGCACGGCGAACTGCGGGAGTAAAAGAAGCGAAACCGCAAAGATAATAGGAATAACGCCGGCCTGATTGATCTTCAGGGGCAGGTATGACGTCACGCCGCCGTACAGCTTGTTGCCGCGCACGCGTTTGGCGTACGAAACGGATATTTTCCGCTCGCCCTCATTGATATACGTAATGCCCGCAATGACGGCAACAGAAAGCGCAACAAAGATGATGTATGTCGGGAGCATCTCGGGCGTGTACGAAGCAAGGCTTGACATAATCGCTCTCGGCAATCCCGAAACGATACCGGCGAAGATGATGAGGGAAGTTCCATTGCCGATCTTGTATTCGGAAATGACTTCTCCGATCCACACGAGAAACATCGTGCCTGCGGTAATAATAATGATGTTTCCGATAATCGCCGGGAGCGGAAGAGGTGCGATGGCTCCCTGAGACATAAGAAGATTCAGAAAACTGTAGCCCTGAAGTATTGAGAACGGTATCGTGAGGTAGCGCGAGATGCGGTTAAACTTCGCCCTGCCTTCGGGCCCCTCTTCGTAATACACTTCCTTGAGCCGTGGAAACACAATCATAAGAAGCTGCATGACGATAACGGCAGTAATATACGGGCCGATGCCGAGCATGACGAGCGACAGGTTTGACAGGCCTCCGCCGGAAAAGATATTCAAAAATCCAAGAAGTCGGCTTGATGCAAAAAACGCCTCAAGCTCGCTGGTATTCACTCCAGGAATGGGAATTGCCGCAAGAAGCCGGAATGCGGCAAGAAGAAGGAGTACCACCACGACCTTCTTGCGTAGGTCGGGTGCTTTGAAAATATGGAGGATGTTGAACATATTAGCCGGTCACCACGCTCCCGCCCGCTTTTTCAACTTTCTCTTTCGCCGTTTTTGAAATCGGCACTCCCTGCACAGAAAGCTTCTTCGTAAGCTCTCCGCCGTCCACGATTTTTGCCTTGTCATCCCCTTTCAAAACGCCTGCCTCGCGGAGTGACTGCAGTGTAACCGATGCTCCGTCCTGAAACGCGTGCGACAAAACGCCGAGGCTCACCGCCACAGGTTTCGGTTTTCTTAGTGCGCGCTGGCGCGCGCCGCGAAGCTTGGGGAAAATCTTAACCGCTTCCGCAAGAGCCGCAGGCAGACGCCCGCCCGCATGCGCGTGCTGGCCCTTTACGCCCCGCCCCGAATACGAGCCGCGTTTCCCGCCCCTGCCGATTCGCTTTTTATACCTCCGTTCCGGGTTTTTGAGTTCGTGCATCTGCATACATTTTCAAGCCATTAAGCGTCGCGCGCGCATTGTTCAACTTGTTTGTCGTTGTCCCAAGCATTTTCGCCGTCACATCCTTCACGCCCGCGAGGTCCAAGACAACACGCATCGCCCCGCCGGCAATAAGACCATGTCCTTCGCGAGCCGGCTTCATCCTCAAGTGCGCGGCTCCGTACTTCACCTCAATATCATACGGCAAAGTGCGTTTGTCCTTCAAGGATATGCAAACAACGTGTTTCCGCGCGTCCGCCTTTCCCTTTTCCACGGCGCTCGCCACATCCTTGCCGCGCCCAAGCCCGACACCAACGCATCCCATGCGGTCGCCAAGAACGACGACGGTGCGAAAGACGAACCGTTTCCCTCCGGCAACGACACGGGTCACGCGCCGTATCTCAAGCACATTGTCCTCAAAATCGTCTGTTTTCCTCATGGGTGCTCCTCTTGGCATGGTTTTCAAAAAAATTAAAATAACAACCCTGACTCTCGCGCGCCTTCGGCGACCGCGCGGACACGTCCGTGATACCGGTACTGTCCCCGGTCAAAAACGACTTTCGTCACCCCCTGTTCCTGCGCGCGTTTGCCGATAAGTTTCCCTACTTCGTGCGCCACCGCAATTTTTCCTTTTCCTCCGGAGGGCACCTCGCGACTCCAGGCAGAAACCAAAGTGGTGCCGCGCGCATCGTCAATAAGCTGGGCATGAATATGCCGCAGGCTTCGAAACACCGAAAGGCGCGGGCGCGTCCCTCGTCCGCTGTCGTGGGCTTGCTGAACGATTTTAACGCGTGTTCGCCGCGCACGCCGGATAATAGTTTCTGTTTTTGCCATGGTTACGCGGTTCCTGCCGCTTTCTTACCCGCCTTGCGGCGAACGACCTCATCGGCATAATGGAAACCCTTCCCCTTATACGGTTCCACTTTCCTTAAATTTCTCACCTCTGCCGCCGCCTGGCCGACCGCCTGCTTGTCGGCGCCCGAGATGCGGAGCGTATTGCCGTTCAGTTCAAACGAAACATCTGCCGGCACCTCAAAACGCACCTGGTGGGAAAAGCCCAAGGTCATCGTAAGCACCCGCCCTTCGGAGGAGAGTGTCATGCGGTATCCGATGCCTTCCAGGACGAGTGTTTTTTCAAAGTCGCGCGTCAGTCCTTGGACGGCGTTTGCAAAAAGACTCCGGACAGTTCCCCAGTTCTTCCGGGTTTGCTGCGCCTCGTCGGTAGTTTCAAAAACCGCTGCACCGTCTCGGGGCACGTACGAAATGCCTTTCAAGAGCGGCACGGAAAGTTTCCGGTTTCCGCGAGCCACGAGAAGCCGCCCGTCACCGAGGGTGACGGTCACATCCGGCGGAACTATAACGGGTTGTCGTCCGATTCTTGACATGGTTCGATTTCACTCACCACACTTTAAAAAGTAATTTCCCGCCGACATGCTGCTTTTTCGCTTCATCCCCGCTCAAAACGCCCATCGGCGTTGAGACGACAAGAAGTCCCCTGCCTCCCTGCACGGGTTTCAATTCTCGCGCGCCCGCGTACCGGTCCAGCGACGGTTTTGAAAGCGCCTGAAACGCATGAACCGTCCGCTTTGCCGGAAGGGAAATTTTCAAGATTTTCTTCGCACCGCGCCCGATGACGGCCACTTTATCAACGAATCCGTGCCGAATCAGGATGTTCGTGATTGCGGCATCCATCTTCGTATACGGTGTACGCGTGATGCGCCTCCGGGCCGCTTGCGCGTTCTTTATGCGATTTATTAAATCAATATACATGCCGAATGTATCTAAATTTACAAGGTGAGTATAGCGAACCGAAGTAAATTTAGCAATAGATTCGAGCATTCCGAACGCCAGCGAGGAATTTCAACGAGACCCTTCGCTACGCTCAGGGTGACGCTTCGCCAGCCACTCATCCCGCCACGACGGGACTCGTGGGGCGAGAGTGTCACCAACTCGCCTTCTTCATCCCTGGTATCTCGCCTTCGGACGCAAGCTCTCTGAAACAAATACGGCACACGTTAAAATCGCGTATGTACCCGCGCACTCGCCCGCAACGGAAACACCGGCGAACCTTCCGTGTCGTGTATTTCGGCACACGCTTTGATTTGACGATTTTTGATTCCTTTGCCATTGCTTCCTTATACCTTATACCTTGTTACGCCTTCGTCCTCAAGCCCGTCAGGGGCACGCCGTATGCGCGGTATGCCTCGGTCATGCGGGTTTTGTTCTGGTAGGCACCGACAATCGTAATCTGCATACCGAACTCCGTGACCGAATCATCCATATTCACCTCGGGGAAAACCGACTGGTCGTGCACACCGATATTCAAATTGCCGTGTTCATCAATCGCCGATTCGGACAAACCGCGAAAGTCGCGCACGCGCGGCAGAACCGCGTTTACGAACCGTGACAGAAAGTCGGTGGCGCGCCTCCCTCGAAGCGTGACCTTAAGCCCTACAACGTCCCCCTCCCGCATGCGGAACTCGGCGATGGAACGCTTCGCCGCCGTTTTCTCCGGACGCTGGCCGGTAATCGCCGCGAGCGTATCCATAATGTATGGCAGTACTTTGGATTCAAAATCGGGGCGCTGGCGCAGACGGCCGACGCCGGTATTTACGACAATCCGTTCCATGGGCAGTTTTATTTCAGGTTTCATAATGCTTTGCCGCACTTTCTACATATCCGCGACTTGTTTTTTCCATCCATTTTCATCGCAATGCGCGTCGGTCCGCACGCCGGGCAAAGGATGCGAACATTGGATGCCGGGAGCGGCCTCACGACGTCAATAATTTCTCCTTTTTCCCCTTGCCGCTTCGGGCGGGCGTGTTTCTTGAAAACATTGATTCCCTCAATAACCACAAACCCGCGGCTGGGCATAGCCCGCGCCACCTTGCCTTCTTTTCCCTTATCTTTGCCAGTCATAACCCGGACATTGTCTCCCTTCTTTATTCTCATACGACGTCTCCTGACATGGATACGATTGACTGAAATCCCTTGTCGCGCAGCTCACGCGGAATTGGTCCAAAGATGCGGGTTCCCCGCGGCTCGCGCTTTTCTATGAGAACAACCGCATTGTCGTCAAACCTGATGTACGAACCGTCCTCGCGGCGGTAGGCCTGCCGCTGACGCACGACAACGGCGTGCACCACGTCTTTTTTCTTGACAAGCTTCCGTGGTTCAACATCGCGAACCGAAGCGACAATCACGTCTCCGATGCGCGCGTACCGGCGGCGCGTGCCGCCCAAAATGCGAAAACAGCGCACCTTCTTCGCTCCGGTGTTGTCTGCAACGTCCAATATGGCTCGTTCCTGAATCATGTTTATTTAGCTTACCTTCCCCGTAATAACCCACCGCTTGTCTTTTGAAATGGGCCTTGTTTCCGCAATAACAACCTTGTCCCCCATGCGGTACTCATTTTTCTCATCATGCGCCTTAAAGCGGGTTGTCCGCTTCAGGTAGGTTTGGTAGCGCGGATGCTTCACGAGCCGCGTTACCAAAACGACGCGGGTTTTCTCCATCTTGTCCGAAACAATAATGCCTTTAAACGTTCTCATGTTGATTTAATATTGTCATAAGCCGGGCAATCATCCTCTTCGCCTCAATAAGGTCGCGCACGTTTGAAACCTTGCCGAGCGAAAGGTCAAAACGCAGCGTGCGGAGCCGTTCCTGCTCCGTCGCCAGGCGTTTCATGAGTTCCTCGCGCGGCAGGGCGCGCACTTTTTCATATTCGCGTTTCTTCATAAAAGTTAACGGCTTGAAACCACTATCTTCCCTTTGACCGGCAGCTTATGCATTGCGCGGCGGAGCGATTCGCGCGCCTGACCTTCCGCGACACCGGCTACTTCAAAGAGTATCCTTCCGGGGCGGATCGGCACGACATAATGCGACAGGCCGCCCTTCCCTTTTCCCATCTTCACCTCAGCCGGAAACTTCGTCACCGGCTTGTCTGGGAAAATGCGTATCCATACTTTTCCCTCGCGCTTCAAGAAGTGTGTCATCGCCCGGCGCGCCGCTTCAAGCTGCGCTCCCGTTATCCACGCAGGAGTCAAAGCCTGCAATCCATAGTCACCGAACGCAAGCCACGTGCCGCGCGTTTCTTTCATCCGTTTCAGGGAACGCCCCTTCTGCTGCAGGCGGTATTTTTGTTTTTTCGGCTGTAAGGCAGACATATTATGATTCTCCCTTATATAACCAGACGGTTACGCCGATTGTGCCGTAGGTAGTGTATGCAGTCGCTCTGCCGAAGTCAATCTGAGCCCGCAATGTTTGGAGCGGCATGGCGCCGAAGGCGAGCCACTCCGTACGCGCAATCTCGGAGCCGTTCAAACGGCCCGAAACGCGTATCTTTGCTCCGCGCACGTCTTTGTTTGCTTGGATAAATTGCAGATGACGCTTCAGAACGGTACGGAACGGAAGGCGGCGCTCCAGGTCACTCACGACCTGACCTGCAACAACCGACGCCGAAACTTCGGTCCGGCGGATTTCAACGACATCAACGTGCAGAATAAACCCGAGTGTGATGCCGCGCTCCTTGCGGAATGTTTTGATTGCCTTAATGAGCGCCTTATTGAGTTCTTCAATGCCGCTCCCTCGCCGTCCGATAATAAGGCCCGGCTTGTTCGTTTTCACGCTCACGCGAATGTCTTCACGCGTCCGCTCTATTTCAATGCCCGACACCCCGGCGCGCGCAAGCCGCTTCATGATAAGCTCGCGCACAAGACAGTCCTCCTCAAGAAAGAATCTTAAGGATTTCTTGTAGAACCATCGGCTCGGCCACGGGAAATTGATGCCCAGCCGGAACGTATGCGGTTTAATGCCTCTGCTCATGCGTTTTGATTAACCCATTGATTTCCTCTGAAACAGCCTCTGCAGGCGGCCGCTCTTTCTCTGAGCCTGCGGCTCTGCGGCAGACGTTCGCGAGGGCGCGCGCTCCGTTTTCTTCTCCGGTTTCGTTTTCTCTTTCTTTATGTGCGGAACGCGATACGACAGCGGTTTTGCCTCGCGCTCGCCCAAGGTCAATGACACATGACTCATTGACTTACTTAAAATACTCATGCCTCCGCGGGAAAGGCGCTCCACCCGCTTCAGGACCGGTCCCCCGTCAACCATAATGCGCGCGACATACAGCCTGTCTTTGGAAATGTTGCGCGTACTCCTGGCATTCTCACATGCCGAGTGAAGCAGTTTCAAGAGCGGACGCGCCGCGCGCTGGGGCAACGTGGCAAGCGCCGCCTCCGCTTCAAGAACTGAAACACCTCTCATGAGCCCCGTGAGGCGCCGCACCTTTTGAGGCGCAACATGAAGAAAGCGCAATGTCGCTTTTATATCGGGTGTCGGATGTGTTTGTGTTGCCGCTTTTGCCATAGTGTTGATTACTTGGACGCGAATTTGCCGGCCGGCCTGGCCGGTGCAGCCGGAGCCGCAGTTTGTTTCTGCGCGAGCTCGCGTTGCATCTTGCCGCCATGGCGGATAAATTTGCGCGTCAGAGAGAACTCTCCCAGCCGGTGGCCAATCATGTCTTCGGTTACGCGCACGAGCGTGAACGTTTTGCCGTTGTGCACGTCAAACTCATACCCGACCATTTCCGGCGATATTTCCGATGCACGCGCCCACGTGCGAATCGCGCCTCCTTCGGGCTTCTGCTTTCGCAATTTCTTCAAAAGCTTTTCGTCTACGTATGGTCCTTTTTTGGAACTTCTGCTCATAAATTTCCTTAAGCTATTTCCTCTTCTTTGACTTGCGCCGCTCCATGATGAGTTTCGTGGATGCTTTGCGCTTATTCCGCGTTTTTCTGCCGCCCGTAATATTACCCCAAATGTCCTTCGGGCGCTTCGTGCCCCGCTGGGTGCGGCCTTCGCCGCCGCCGTACGAGTGGTCTCGCGGGTTCATGACCGACGCCCGCGTCACCGGCCGTCTTCC
>Ga0154297_110_pt12 | contig 38970 bp, 37 predicted proteins | sample RifGroA1_FD_105591 | JGI IMG/M metagenome (GOLD analysis project Ga0154297, IMG submission 105591) | Candidatus Jorgensenbacteria bacterium GWA1_54_12
GGAGATGATTCAGAACCGTGGGTTCTGAAAACGGAGCGAGCAGAGCGAGCGAGTAGTGAAATGTCCCATCACCCACCCCGACAATGTGTTATAATGAGTGCGTTAAAGGGCGTTTAAAACTTTAGCAGAGAATGAATAAATCACGTGTAGTTGCGATTGTACTCCTTGTGTTTGTTGCGGGTTCGGTGAGTTTCACGGCACATGCACAAACGCCGCTTGAGTCCTTGCGGGACCGCGCGGTGAATCTTGGGAGGCAGATTATGGGAAACGATACGCCTGTGTCGTCTGTATCTCGTGAAAAAGCGACGAGTACCTCCGGAGAAGAAATCGGCGTGTTGAGGGAACGGCTTCGGAACCGCGTTGCGAACCCCGGTGAGTTGCAGGCGACGCGCGAAGAAAGGCGCGTGGAGTTTGAGGGGGCCGTCACCGAGCGCGAGGCGCAGCTAAAGGAGCGGGTCGCCCGGATTGCGGAACAGAAGAGGCAGATTGCCGAGCATGTTTTCTCGCAGCTTGCCGAAATTAAAAAGCGCATGCTGGGGCAATTTCTAGAGGTGATTGACCGGCTTGATGCGGTTCTTGTGAGTGTGCTGTCGCGCACCGACAAGGCGGCAGAGGCGGGAATACTGGACGAAACCGCACAGACAGAGGTTTACGGTGCGATTCGCAGTGCAGAAGCGGCGATTGTCGCCGCCCGCGACGCGGCGCATGCCGAGTTTGACGTCGTGCGCGAAGTGGGCGATGTGGCAGACGAAGAAACCTTGCGCAGCGCGATGACAACATTACGCAACGAAGTACGCGGCGACTTGGAAGCGGTCCGCACGAAACTAAGGGAAGCACACGAGGCGGTGAGAAATGCGGCGACAATGCTCGCACAACGGCCGCGTGTTGATGAAGTGGAAGAATAAATATAACCTGAAATTAAGAGGTCGAAACTAAACGTGCAATAAATACAAGAAGAAGATGATGAAAAAATCAGCATGGATAATCATCGTACTGCTCGTCATTGCAGCGGCCGCGGCCGCGTTGCTCTTGAACCGCGAACCCGCCGCTACCGAAGAACCAGTGACAGAAGACACGACGGCGCAGGTTAACGATGCTCTTCAAGGAGTCGACATGGAAGGCGTTCAGGGCGAGCTTGAAGAAGTTGATGAGGCGATAGAAGGCCTGTAATCTATGAGTCAGAAACATTGGTGGGTTATTGTCGCGATTCTCATTCTTGTCGTTGCCGGCGTGTGGATGGTAAAGCTGGGAAGCACGCTCCCGTCCGGTGAAGAGGAAGTGCCCGCCGCGGACGGCGATACGACAAGCGAGATTAACGAGGAACTTCAGGGAATAAACATTAGCGACTTAGAAGGAGAGTTCCAGGCAGTTGATGAAGAATTGCAGGGCTTGTAATAAGTTAGCAACCGGTAACCGGTAATCGGCAACTGGTGATCAGTGCGAGAGAAGGAGTTTCGCTTCCTTGAGGGGGCGGAACTCCTTCCGGTATAATGGCCTGTATGACAAATCGCATTTATCTTGATTACGCGGCAACGACGCCAGTCGTGCCGGAGGTATATAAGGCAATGCGCCCCTATTTCTCCGAGAAATATGGCAATCCCGGGTCGCTTCACTCATTTGGGCAAGAAGCTCTTGCCGCCGTTGACCGTGCGCGGGAAACAATCGCCGCTCTCATCGGTGCGCGTTTTGACGAGGTTATCTTTACTAGCTCTGCAACGGAGGCGAACGGCCTCGCGCTCCGCAGTGTCGCTAAGAAGCTAAAAGCCGAAAGCCACAAGGTCATTGTTTCCGCAATAGAGCACAAATCAGTGCTGGAAGCGGCTCACGAATTGTTCCCTGAAGTAGTCGAACTTCCGGTGAGCCATGAAGGCATTGTAGATATTGAGGCGCTGAAAGGGGCACTTCACGAGCGCACGGGTCTTGTTTCCATTATGTGCGTCAATAACGAAATCGGGGTTGTGGAGCCGATAGCCGAAATCGCGCGCATTATCAAGGAATTCAAGGCGGTATCGGATGGCCCGTTGTTCCATACAGATGCCTCTCATGCCTTCCAGCACCTGCCGTGCAATGTAGACGAATTGGGTGTGGATATGATGACCTTGTGCGCGCACAAAATATACGGCCCTAAAGGCGTGGGCGCTCTCTATGTGCGTGGAGGGGTTGACCGCGACCTGCGGAGAGGAACGGAAAACGTTCCAAACATCGTTGGATTCGCCCGTGCGGCGGAGCTCGCCGCAGAGCGGCGGGAAAGTGAAGAGAAGCGCCTAAGAAAGCTTCTTGCGCGATTTGTGGAAGGCGTGAAGCGCACATACCCAAAGGCAGAGATAAACGGCCCCGCGGCGGAAGCGGCAAATCGGGCGCCGCATATTGTAAACATCGCATTTCCCGGAAAAAAAGGAGAAGAACTCCTCATAAAGTTGGATAATGCTGGCGTTGCGGTTTCAACCGGCGCCGCGTGCCGCTCACGCGCCGTTTTGCCGTCGTACGTTTTGGAAGCATTGGGGCACCCGCGGGAGCGGGCGAGAGCGAGTGTGCGCATAAGTTTCGGCATGACGACGACGGAAGCCGAAATTGACGAAGCGGTGCAAAGATTGGCGGATGCGTTATGATAAGAGCATGAATCAGCGCCTCATAAGAAACGTCATATTACTCACCGTTTTACTTGCCGCGATTGTCGGCACGGCCGCCGTATGGGAAAAACACGCAGGACTGTTTGGAAAACTGCAAAACCTTTCGCTATACAAACCGACGCTTGATTATGAAGCGGCGGTCGTGAAAGCAGTGGAGCGGACATTGCCATCGGTCGTTTCAATCGTCGTCACCAAAAACGTGCCGATCATTGAAGAGTGCGTCTCAGACCCTTTTGCCAATCTACCCGACGAATTCAGGCGGTTCTTCGGCGGTTTTGAGTTTGTAGAACCCTGCGAGCGGGGGACAGAAACGCGCGAAATCGGTGGCGGCAGCGGATTTATTGTATCTGCCGACGGCCTTATTGTGACGAACAAGCACGTCGTTCTTGATGAAGAGGCGGCATATACCGCCATCCTTTCCGACGGCACAAAGTACGATGCGAAAGTCATTGCGCGCGACCCAGTGCAAGACATTGCGATTTTGAAGATTGAAGCCGAAGGACTCACGGCGGCGACATTGGGCGATTCCGACTCGCTGAAACTCGGGCAGACGGCAATCGCAATCGGAAACGCCTTGGGCGAGTTCACAAACACAGTGTCGGTTGGCGCGATATCGGGGCTTGCGCGCACGATTACCGCCGGCGGCGACGGGGGATTTGTCGAGGAAATACAGGGAGTGATTCAAACCGACGCCGCAATCAACGCGGGGAATTCAGGCGGGCCGCTTTTGAACCTGCACGGCGAAGTTGTCGGCGTGAACACCGCTATGGCGGAAGGTGCGCAGAGCATCGGATTCGCCATCCCCGTGAATCGCGTGAAGCGCGACATTGACTCGGTTGCCGCAACCGGTGCCATACAAACGCCGTTTCTGGGCGTTCGCTACCGCATCGTGACCGAAGCGTTTGCGGAAGAAAATAATCTGCCGGTTGGCTACGGTGCCTTGATTGAAAAATCGGAAGACGGCCCGGCTGTCGTGCCGGACTCTGCTGCGGCGCGGGCAGGGTTGAAAGAAGGGGATATTATCCTTGAAGCGGGCGGGAAACGCATTACCGAGAGGGCATCACTGGGAACCATTATTCTGGAACATCGTGTCGGGGAAACGCTCACACTCCTTGTTATGCGCGGCGGAGAAAAACTGACGCTCACGGCTCTGCTTGCAGAACGGCCCATTTCGGAGTAATGTAGCACTCAATAGGTTCGGTTGCTACTACACCATGCCCAATTTTCACCGGTTTACCATCAAAGCACAGGAGGCGCTGGAACGCGCCCAAGGACTTGTTGCCGAGTACAACCACGGGGAACTCGGCGCACTGCATCTTTTGGCCGCCTTGATTGCCGACGAAGAAACACTCGTTCGGCCGATGCTCGTGAAATCCGGCGTGAATGTTGACGAGTTTGAGAAGCATTTGGAAGAAGAATTACAGCGCCTGCCGCGCGTTTACCCTTCGGGGGAGTTGACTCAACTGTATCTCTCGCAGGAAGTGATGCGCATTTTAAACAAGGCGGCGGAGGTTGCCATGCGCGAACGCGACGAGTTCGTTTCATGCGAGCACATCTTAATCTGTCTCATTGAACAGCCCTCGCGGGCGCAGGACGTTTTGAAAAGCCGCGGCATAAACCGCGACGAACTCATGCGGGCGCTGAAACACTTGCGCGGCAGTGCGCGGGTAACCGACGAATCGCCGGAGAGTAAGTTTCAGGTTTTGGAAAAATACACGGTCAACATTACCGAGAGCGCGCGGCAAGGGAAGCTTGACCCGGTTATCGGCAGAGAAAACGAACTGCGGCGCCTCATGCAGATATTGTCGCGCCGCACAAAGAATAATCCTGTCCTCATCGGCGAACCCGGCGTCGGGAAAACGGCTATCGTTGACGGCTTGGCGCAAAAAATCGTGAACGGCGAAGTGCCGGAGTCGCTGAAGGGGAAAGAGGTGGTTGCGCTCGATATCGGCGCGGTCATTGCTGGCACAAAGTTCCGCGGCGAGTTTGAAGATCGCATGAAAGCGCTCTTGAGGGAAATCCGCGGCGCGGCGGGGCGCATCATCCTCTTTGTAGACGAGATGCACATGATGGTGGGAGCTGGCGCAACCGAAGGAGCGGTGGATGCATCCAACTTGCTAAAGCCGGCGCTTGCCCGCGGCGAGTTGCACTGCGTCGGCGCGACGACCATCAAGGAATATCAGCGGTACATAGAGAAAGACGCGGCGCTGGAGCGGCGTTTCCAGCCCATTCACGTTGAGGAACCCTCGCTTGAAGACAGTGTCACTATTTTGCGAGGGCTTCGGGAGCGGTATGAAACGCATCATGGCTTGAAAATAGCCGATGAGGCGCTTGTCGCCGCCGTCAATTTATCGGCGCGCTATATTGCCGACCGGTTTCTCCCGGATAAGGCAGTTGACCTTGTTGACGAAGCCGCGGCGTCGCGGCGCCTTGAATCAGACAGCCTGCCCGGTCAGCTGGAAGACGTGCGGCGGGAAATAACCCGCCTGGAGATTGAAAAGCAGGCCTTGTCCACTGGAGGACAAAAGAACGGGAATACCGAGCGGCTTAAGGAGATTGATAAGTTGCTTACGGAATTAAAGCGGAAGAACGATGATATTTCCGGCGAGTGGCACAATGAAAAGCACGCGATTGAAGAACTCCATGCGGCGAGGAAAAAGGTTGAGGAGCTTCGCTCGCGCGCCGAGATCGCGGAACGGGAGGGAAATTTCGGACGCGTTGCCGAGATTCGCTACAGCGAATTCCCTGAAGCGGAGCGCGGATTGAAACAGTTGGAGCGGAAATATGCGAAGCGGGCGAAAGAGAAGGGAACATTCATCAAGGAAATGGTGAATGAGGAAGATATCGCCGCTGTCGTCTCGCGCTGGACCGGCATTCCGGTATCAAAAATGCTTGAAACCGAGATGGGGAAGCTGGCGCGCCTTGAAGACGTTTTGGAGCACCGTGTTGTCGGCCAGCGCGAAGCAATCAGTGCGGTCGCGCGCGCGCTTCGCCGCTCGCGCGTCGGTCTTGCCGACGAAGCGCGTCCCGTTGGAAGTTTTATGTTTCTGGGACCCACGGGCGTTGGGAAAACCGAGCTCGCGCGGGCGCTTGCGGCATATATGTTCAACGACGAAAAGGCAATGGTGCGTCTGGACATGTCCGAATACATGGAGAAGCACACGACGGCGCGCCTTATCGGCTCCCCTCCGGGGTATGTCGGATACGACGAGGGTGGGCAGCTGACCGAAGCAGTGCGTCACCGCCCGTACAGCTTGATTCTCTTTGATGAGGTGGAAAAGGCGCACCCCGAAGTTTTTAACGTGCTTTTGCAGATACTGGACGACGGACGGCTGACCGACGGGAAGGGGAGAACGGTGAACTTCAGGAATTGCGTTATTATCATGACCTCAAACGTAGGAAGCGAATTCTTCAGGAATGCGGCGACCCTGGGATTTAATGCCGGCGAGAATGAGGAAAGTGACAGCGAGAGCGCCGAAAGCGAGTATAAAGACGAGGTGATGGAGGCGCTGAAAGACACATTCAGGCCGGAATTCCTGAACCGGTTGGATGAAATCATCATCTTTAACGCCTTGCGGCCTGCTGCCATACGCAAAATTGTTGATATCCAGCTTGCGGAAGTGCGCGAGCGCCTGAAGGCAAAAGGCATCGGGCTCAAGATTAAGCCGGAAGTGAAGCAGTATCTTGCCGAGCACGGCTTTGACCCCGATTACGGCGCGCGCCCGCTGAAGCGCCTGGTGCAAAAACTCATCATTGATTCCCTAGCCGACCAAATGGTCAAAGGTTACATTACCGATGGTCAAAACGTTAGCGTCTCATTTAATAACCGCTCAAAACGCGTGGAGCTCGCCGTATAAGGCGGCGCTTATCGCGGGAGCGTTCTGGCTCTTTGCATCGCATCCCGGGTGGGTGTGGCTTGCAGTACTTCTCGCCGTTGGTTTTGCGGTGTACCGCTCGCTCGGTCCGGAAAGAACGCAGATGCGGTTCGCATATTGGGGAGCCCTTATCGCCGCGTCGGTTATCGTTTTAAGGGGAGAAAGCTCCTTCGCGGCGCTTGCCGCCTTGGGGGCGGCTCTCGCGCTCGTGACGTGGACAAGGGTAAGTTACCCCGTTGCCGCCGTTCTGATTGCGGCAGGTTTTTCGGGCGCAGGACTCTTTGCCGGAGCGGCGCTCATATCAGTAGAAGCATACCGGAGGGAACCCGTCTTAGAGCGCATGGCCCTCGCTCTTATGGCGGGGCTCATCGCGCTTCAAGTGGGGTGGTTTGCCCGCGCGCTTCCGTTCTTTCCGGCGGCGGGGGCAGTGCTCGTCGCCACCACCCTTGCCGTGATGCGGGATTTCCTCTCTCGGGGCAAAAAATCACCCTCAATCGCCGTTTTGCGCGCCGTTACGGTATTTCTCCTCGCTCTGGTTGCACTTTTTATGTCTGCCGCATGGTAAATCCGTGAGCCGACGGGTGTAACAGAGCGTTAACGCCATCGTTCTATCCTGTAGACACCTGTCGGAAGAGGTGATAGAGTGAAATACGAGCCCCAGAGGTTGAAGGGGCACGCTTAGGGTGAGGCTAAGCAGGGTTTTGAGAAAGGTAAACAGTAAGTGGGAATTGTTTACCCGTCTTTTCTTGTCCCACGCATGCCCACCTTACCCCAAGCGGATTGGCGGGCTTTTGAGTTACAGAACCCTTTTTCTCCGGACAATATCGTTTGAGGCCTCACCCCCAAACACGTCCAAGGGAGAAGGAGGAGCCGGCAAATAATCCTAAGAAAGGTCGTATCGCACGATAAAATTAGTTTCATGGTCGAAACGACTAAAAAAGTCGTAACACAATAAAAAATGAGTACGTTAAAGAAATTAGCGATCGTAGCGCTTTCTGTCGTCACCATCGTCTCAACGAGCGGTGCGGCGAGCGCAGTAACACTTTCTGAACTGCAGGGCTTGAGCCGTGATGAGCTTTTGTCGCTCCTCACCCAGCTCTTGGCCGGAGGCACCACAACGACAACGGGCGGAACATCGTCTGTTGCATGCACCTTCACGCGCAACATGTATCCAGGCGTGTCGGGAGCTGACGTCAAGTGTCTTCAGCAGTACCTGAATGGTGCTGGCTACACCATCTCCACGAGCGGCGCCGGTGCTCCGGGCAGCGAATCGGAGTACTACGGGACCAAAACCCAGGCAGCCGTCAAAAAGTGGCAGGACGCCATGGGCTTGTCTTATGGCAGCTGGGGCGGCTATTTCGGTCCTTCTTCACGGGCTAAGTTCAGCCAGGTTGCAACCGGCGGAACGACAACCGGCGGAGGGGCAGTCATCGTTGTCCCGTCGGGCACCGGTCTCGTCGTTCAAACGGCGTCAGACAGCCCGGCAAAAAGAACGCTCGGTACGGGAACCGCGTTCAATCCGGTTCTCAAAGTGCAGTTCGCGGCCGGCTCAAGCGATGTCAGCATAACAAACGTCGTGCTGAACAAGAGCGGTTTCGTTGCGAACACAAATGTGAGCGGTATTGACGTAGTTGATGCAAAAGGCGTTCGCCACGGAAACGTGGTAACTGCCGTAAATGCAGACAACACCGTCAACATTCCGTTCTCAACCCCAATCGTGGTAAAGGCGGGCACGTCTGAAACATTGACATTCCGCATGAACCTCGCCGGAGGGGATTACAGCGGCACCATCTCGCTCTCACTCGCATCGGTGACATCTAACGCATCAAGCGTGAGCGCGTCATTCCCGATCGCGGGCGTGGCGATGGACGTTGTAAACGGCGGCAACTCTCTGGCAAGCACAACCTTGGACGTCTTGACGTCCACCGGCTCGTCAACCTTGAACATTGACGCGGCGAGCTTGCAGGAGATCACAAAATTCCGTATCCAGGAGACGTCATCAAACGAGGCAGTCTACCTCCACAGCATGACGCTCTACAACTATGGAAACGCGGATGACACCGACTACAAGGACGTAACCCTGGAAGCCCAGGATGGCACGGTTTTGGCCGTTGCCCAGCCGAGCGGCCAGTGGACTGTCTTCAACCTGTCCTCAAACCCCTACAAGATTGATAAGGGGCAGACAAAAGACTTCACGGTGAAGGCAAAGCTCGTTGATGGTGCGACGAAGACCCTTCGCCTCACCGTATACAACGACTACGACCTTGACTTGCGCGGTGCGACAACTGGTATCTCGGTCATTCCGGCAGCAGGGGCGTCAGTTGACTCATCCTTCCCGATTGGTGAGGGAGCGAACCTCCAGACCTTCGGGTCGGGTTCAGTGTCTTTGTCCCGCGCGTCCGACTCCCCGAGCTCATCAGTGGCACCAGGCGCGAGCGGCGTATCCTTGGCGAAGTTCATCGCCCGTCCGACGGGTGAGAGCTACGAGCTCCGCAAAGTGAGCTTCTACATCGCCTCGACCGGCAAAGCATTGACCGGCACGGTGTATGTGAAGATAAATGGCGCGACGGTGTACAGCGCGGCTGCATCGACATTCACGAGCGACAGCACTGCCGACACGGTTACGCTCTCGAGCTACACAACCTTGACAGCGGCGACTGACAACACGATTGAAATCGTGACCGACATTCAGTCATCCGCAACCTCGTCAAGCTCGTACCAGGTCAAGTCATTTGACCTTGTGCAGGCGAAGCGCTTGATCACGGGCGACATCGTTGACCCAACCTCAAGCACAGGTATAGACGGTTACTCGCTCTCGGTTTCGTCCGGGGCGCTTGCGATAACAACCTTGGTTCAACCGCCGGCGGGCTCCGTCGTTGCGGGAACGGTGAACTACGAGCTTGCTCGATTCACCCTGAACGCGAGCGCGGGAGGCGAGAACGTGAAAGTCTCAAAGATCACCATCACCCACAATGGGAGCTCAACCGTGGACACGAACCTCGGCAACTACAAGCTCTTTGTGGACGTGGATGGCGACGGCCTCTTCTCTGATGAATCGGCACAGGCCACAACCGCCTCAACCGACTCGTTCACGAGTGAAGACGGCGCAGACGACACGCTTGCATTCAACCTGCAAACACAGCTTGAAGTAGAGACCTCAAAGCCTCTTACCTTGAGCCTGCGGGCGGACGTGAAGTCTGGTGCAGTAACTGCCGAAACACACCGCTTCAACGTTGCGGAAAGCGTGACTGCAATAGGGAAGGGAACCGGCAACACCGTTACCCCGACCTACGCAGGCACCGGGCAGACGCAGACGCTTGTCGGCGCTGGTCAGATGACCCTGTCGCTCCTCTCGGGAAGCGGCAAGTCGCCGTCAACAAGCCAAGTGAAAGTAGTGGGAACCGACGAGGTAGTCTTCGCTTTCAAGGTGACGTCACAATATGAGTCAATGAAGACGAGGGCATTGCGGATTACCGCAACCTCGACGACCTCGCTCACGACGAGCACCTTGTCAAACATTCGGCTGTACGACGGCGACCCGGCATCAAGCGGCAAGCTCGTTGACACGAAACAGCAGTTTGACTGGTGTAACACGAGCTACTGCTACGTAGACTTCACCTCCGACGTCGACATCTTTGGTGTTGGCGAAGGCGGCAATGGCCCGATCACAACGACCGGGAAAGAAGTGTACGTGAAGGCAAAGATCAACGACCTCTCAAATCTTCCGAAGTGGGGCGACAACTTTGGCTTCAGCATAGCCGCGACGACGCATGTGTCGTCAACCGGCGTATCGTCCGCTTCAACGACGATCACCATAACCGGTACACCGACGGCAAGCGGGTACACCAACGTGGCACCCGCATACGTGAAGATAGAGAAGGTGAATGTTCCTGACACGACACCGGGAACCGGCGCGGGCATTACCGTTGCTCGGTTCAAGGTGACGAACATGAGCGGGAGCATCCCTGTCTATCTCTCCACGAGCACGTTCCAGTTCACCCAGAACGGCTCGGCGACAACAACCATGCATGTGACAGGCACTTCTACGTTCAAGATTCTCGCATCCGCGCAGAACGGTGGAGAAACTGACACGTCAGGCTGGAACAGCGGGGTTGGTTACTACGCAGCGAGAGGCACGACGGGCGCATCAACAACCATCTCCTTCACGACCTCTACCAACGCGACTTCTGGCATCACGCCGACTGAAGCGAAGGTTGATGCAAACAGCCACCGCTATCTGACGATTCAGACAACGGTGGTGTCGGCGACGAACGACACGTATCAGCTGGCAGTGAGCGCCTTGGGCAATATCCTCTTCAACGTGTTTGAGAGCGATATAGGCCTGAGCGGTAACTACAATGGCACGTCAGGCGGAGATGTCGACACGACAGACCTCATCACAAGTCTTTACGTGGACGGCACGCCGGTCAGTGACATGGTTACTGCGGGCGGGAGCTAGTGATTGTCTTGGTTTTGCGGTAGCACATAACCGTTATCAAAGCCCCGCCTCGGCGGGGCTTTGGTTTCACCAAGAGGTGAGGTACACTTTATCCATGGACTTTTTTAAAGCAGCGCGCTTTCTCATTTATCTCATCCCCCTGGGAATTGTTATCGTTACACCATCAACGCTTTTCCCATTTATCGTCGGGAAGTATGTATGGTTCCGAACATTGAGTGCGCTCGCACTTATCTTCTTTCTCATAGGAATCACACGTGACCGCGAGGGAAGTGTGTATCTGAAGCGATTAAAGGAACTTGTGCGGTCGCCACTCGCGATTGCCGTGACCGCGTTTACCACTCTCTATGTTCTTGCCGGCTTTACGGGCATAGACCCACATCTCTCATTCTGGTCAAACTTTGAGCGCGGCGAGGGAGGGCTTCAAATATTGCATTTGTGGGTATTTTTCATCCTTTCAGTTACGCTTTTGCGTACGCCGAAGGAATGGCTCGCACTTCTCAAAACAAGTGTCGCAGGAGCGGTTCTTATGATTCTCTACGGCATTGGCGCCGGGCTTAACTACGCAGGCATCGCGGAATTCAAAAACTTTATTGGCGTTCCCTTCGGCGAGCGGTTCCAAGGGTCCGTCGGCAACTCGGCATACGTCGCCGTCTACCTTCTCTTTGGCGCCTTTTTTACAGCGCTCCTTATCCGCGCGGAAAAGATAAAGAAAAAGAAGTGGTTTCTTGCCGGAATCGTTGCTCTCTGCGCCGTGTTCTTCGTTCTCGCGGCGACGCGCGGCGCTATGGTTGGTCTTGTTTTAGGGCTTTGTTTTACGCTCGTTTTTATTGCCGTGCGAGCAAAGCAATGGCGCAAGTGGGTTGTGGGGACTTTCATTGTACTTGCAGTTCTTTTAGGAACTCTCTACATGTTGAAGGGCACGCCGGCAGTGCAGAAATTGCCTTTCGCACGGCTTTTGGACATCTCGTTTTCAGCAACGACGTTCCGGCACCGCCTTGCCGCATGGGACATCGCGTGGAAAGGATTTCTGGAGCGCCCCGTCTTGGGCTGGGGACCAGGGAACTACATTCATCTCTTTAGCCGGATACACCACCCCGCGTTTTTTGACGTGGAAAGCGGAAATTATGGTGCGTGGTTTGACCGTGCGCACAGCATCTTCTTTGACTATCTCGCGGAATCGGGTGCGGTGGGGCTTACAGCCTTCATAAGCATCTTCGCCGCCTTAGGGTGGAGAATATGGCGCGCACCCAAGGAAGAGTCCGCCGGGGGCGCCCGCCTGCCGGAGAGGCAGGAATCCTCCGATACCGGTGTGCGGGCGCTCGCCTTGGGAGTTATGGTTGCGTATCTTATTCAAGGACTCGTGCTTTTTAACGTCTTAGCAATATACCTCCCGCTTATAACATTTCTTGCATGGAACGAATCCAGGTTTAATCGGAAACTGTCGGTAAACACATGAAGACGTTCCATAAAGCAATTATCGGTACGCTTTTTATTCTCTCACTCCTCTCCATATATTACGGAGCGTATCGCCCTTTCGTGAAGTCGCAAATGTATCTTCGTGCCCAGCGTGCTGCGATGCTGGTGCACAATACTGATGAGGTAGAACGAATATTCAGCGAAGTGTTTGATTACGCATCTCCGATTGGCGAAGAAGAAATCGTCAAATTTTCCTTGGAGTTTGTGCAGAACGCGATGTATGCACCGGACGCTTCGGAAGAAGCAATCCTCGACCTCCTACAATATGTGGAAGAGAGGATTGACGAGAGAGATATTATTCATCTCGTACAGATGGGGAACGCCTATGATGCTCTCTGGCGCAATACGGGGAATGAAAAATATTTCACGAGAGCAGAGGAATACTACAAAAAGGTACTCGCCGCGGGGCCGCGCCTCCCACAAGGCCTCTACAGCATGTTTAACCTTTACGGCGCGGCAGGCATGGCGGATGAGCTTCGAGCCATAGCCAAGCGTATTTTGGCTATCTGGCCGGAAGATGAACGGGTGCAGAAAGTGCTTAAGACCATTGAATCGGGCATATAAAGTATTATGGGAAATACCGCGCGGCAGCCGCTCGTTTCAATCGTTATCACGCTCTACAATGGAGCCCGTTTTATCTCATGGCCGCTTTTATCGTGCATGCATCAGACGTATCGGAATTTAGACATTCTCGTTTTGGACGATGCGAGCACCGACGATACCGAAGCAGTCGTAAAGCAGTATGCGGAGCAGGACAAGCGTATACGATATGTCCGAAACGAAAAAAACATTGGTTATGCACGGAGTTTGCATAAAGTGGCCTGGCTTGCAATGGGAGAGTATGTTCAACTGCTGGGAGCAGATGATTGGCTGGAAAGGAACTATATTGAAACGGTTGTTGAGGAATTTGAAAAGCACCCGAAGGCGGCGTGCGTTGCGGCCGAGATTATATCCCTGCGCATCATGCCCGAAGGGAACTTCAAGCTTATAGACGGGTATCTCCCAAAAAAGAAAACAATATCAAAAGACACTTTTATTCGAAGTGTGTACCGATCGGACGTTGGTTCCACACTCACCCCGCTCGCCTTGTTCCGAAAAGAGGATTTCCTTGAAAGCGCTGGTTTTATGAAAGAAATGTTCGAACACCCCCCTCAAAATGTTCCTCCAGAGCTTCCTGCTTTGCAGCTCAAAGGACATGGAACAGGAGACCTCTTCCTTTTAAAAACAATTCATAAGTATGACTATCTCATACTCACAGATAAGACGGCGTTTATGAAAACAGAGCACTTCGAAAACGCGAACAAGCCTCACAATCTCACAATCGACTGGACAAGTGCGGGCAGGATTCTCCGCTCGTACTACTACGGGCGGCTTGGTTTTGAATATCTTTTCAGAAACGCATACCGAAACTTTTGGGCTGGTTTTCGCCTGTTTTTTGGAACAGACCCCTTTGTTTCAATATTCGTCACATTTGTAAAGCAAAACTTCAAGTACGATTTCTTCTCCGACCTGAAAAGGGAAGATATGAAAACGTATTTCGCCGATTACTCTCTTTTTGAAAAGATCGTATCGGCGTTTTTTCTGCCGATTCATTTTATGGCGCGCGCCGCTCACTTTCTTTTTATAAGACCCCTTGACACCTCACGGAGACACGACATAAACGTGCGCCAACAGGGCTACTTTCTGGACGAGGCCGGTCGCTTCCAGGCGTAGCCGTTTGATTTGTTCGGGCAAGGACAGTATTGTGTAGGCATGAAAAGAGCTCTCATTACCGGTATAACTGGTCAAGACGGGTCGTACCTTGCCGAACTTCTCCTTGAGAAGGGGTATGAAGTCCGCGGCACAATCCGCCGCTCGAGCCATTTCAACACCTCCCGCATAGACGATTTGTTTGAAAATGAGCGATTCGGCACATACTATGCCGACCTTATGGACCCAATTTCCATAGGGAACGCAATATCGGATTTTGCTCCAGATGAGATTTATAACCTGGGAGCGATGAGTTATGTGAAAGTATCGTTTGACATTCCTGCCTTTACCATCCAAACGAATGCGGTGGGACTGCTCAATATTCTGGAATATGTGCGGGGACATGCCCCTCAAACGAAAATATATCAGGCATCAAGTTCAGAAATGTTCGGCGCATCGCGCAGCAAACCACCTTTCAACGAGCAATCGGAATTCAGGCCTCAAAGCCCGTATGGAGTCGCAAAACTTGCCGCATTTCATCTTATGCGCAACTATCGCGAGGGGTACGGCCTTTTTGCCGCGACAGGAATCCTTTTCAATCACGAAAGCCCCCGGCGCGGAGAGGTCTTCGTTACGCGGAAAATTACCCGTGGCGTGGCGGCAATATTGAAGGGAAAGACCAAGAAACTGGAGTTCGGAAACCTGGACTCCGTGCGCGATTGGGGGCATTCAAAAGATTACGTAAAAGCGATTCATCTCATTCTCCAGCAGGAAAAACCGGACGAGTACATTGTTGCAACAGGAGAGGCGCACAGCATCAAGGAAGCGCTTGAGTTCTGTTTCAACGAAGTAGGATTGAATTGGAAGGATTATGTGGAAACAAACCCGCGATATTTCCGTCCGAACGAGGTGCCGTACCTCCAAGGAGACGCAAGCAGAATCCGCGCCTTGGGATGGAAGCCGGAGTACGGATGGAAAGAGACACTGCGGGAGATGCTACAGCACGATATTGAGCACTTTGATGGATTCCCGTCCCGGTTCAGGAAAATAGAGAAATAAATGGAAAAAGGAGACCGCGGATCGGCTCTCAAGAAAATACGGGTGGAAGTGCTCAACATGGTGCGTGCCGCAGGGGAAGGGCACGTACCGAGCGCATTTTCTGTTATAGAAATCTTATATGCATTGTATTCTCGCATGGGCGAGCGCGACAGGTTTTTCTTGAGTAAGGGGCATGCAAGTACGGCGCTCTACGCAACACTGGCGCACTTTGGTGCTTTGAATGAGCGCGAACTTCAAACATATGGGAAATATAATTCCGCGCTCGGCGGGCATCCTCATCGGAACGAGAAGAAAGGAATCATGAATTCTTCCGGTTCGCTGGGACACGGATTTCCTGTGGCCGCCGGCTATGCGCTCTCGCTCCGTTTGAAGCGGGGCGGCGGGCGCGTTTTTTGCCTCGTGGGGGACGGGGAATGCAATGAGGGGACGATATGGGAAACAGCACTCCTCGCGTCGCACCTGAAGCTTCGTGAATTGGTGTGCGTTGTGGATAATAACGGCTCACAGACAAGAGCTGTGCCTTCGGGAGACCTTGCGGAGAAATTCAGGAGTTTTGGATGGAACGCGGTGGAAGTTAAAAACGGACACCGAGTGAACGATTTAGAAAACGCGATATTCGCAGAACGCGGCGATGACGAGAGGCCGTATTGCGTCGTTGCGCATACAAAAAAAGGAAAGGGAGTCCGAGAGATGGAGGAAAACCATTTTGCTTGGCATCACCGGGCACCCACTCCGGAAGAATACGAACGGTTCGTCAAGGAGATTATGGGGAGCCCCGAAGAAGCATGAGAAAGCAATTTGCAAAGACCCTTCTTGAGACCGGCGCGGACGAGCGCGTTGCGGTGCTTTTGGGAGACCTTGGCCATTTCCTCTTGCGTGATTTTGAAGCGCGCTACCCTTCGCGGTTTTTCAATATGGGCATTGCGGAACAATCTATGATGAGCATGGCGGCAGGACTCGCCTTGGGAGGATTTTTCCCCGTTGTGCACAGCATTACGCCATTCATCACCGAACGGTGTTTTGAGCAGATAAAAGACGATTTGTGTTACCAGAACACCGGTGTGAATATTGTGAGCGTCGGGAGTGCATTTGACTATGCCGCACTCGGGTGCACTCACCATTCATATGACGATATAGGCATATTGCGCACTCTTCCGCGGATGCAAATCGTGTACCCTGCCGCACCTCATGAATTTGACATCCTTTTTAAGGAGGCGTATGCGAATGGCGCGCCGACTTATTTCCGTCTGCCGGAACATATCCACTCGCTTTCCACCCACCCGAAGTTCGGCGAGGTGGAACAGATGCGTGAAGGGAACGTTGTGACCGTGATTGCCGCAGGTCCGCAGCTCCAAAACGCGTGGGAAGCGGCTGAAGAAGCTGCGCGCGCAGGCGTGTTGTGCGACTTGTGGTACGTGACGACCATAAAACCCCTAAGCGCCGCATCGGAAAAGGCGATTGCGGCGAGCGTCGCAAAAACAGGGAAGGTGGTGACTGTTGAGGAACATTCTGTTATTGGCGGTATCGGAGACCTTATTGCCCTCATATGCGGAGGAGAACGGTTCACACATGTCCGCCTCGGCGTCAACGATAAATTCTTGGAGTGTTACGGAACATACGAGGAACATTGTAAGGCAAACGGTCTCACAAAAGAAAACATATTAAAAGCAATCCATGACAGCGCGGGAAGAAATCGTTAACGAGGACGCAGAGCGCGCAGTAATGCGGCTCGACGCAAGCCCCTTGCGCGGCGCGCGCGTACTTCTCGCGGGAGCGAACGGTCTTCTTGGATCCTCTTTCGCGCATTTTTTTAACCACCTGAACCGCTCGCAGGGATTTGGTATTTCGTGCGACTGCGTAACAAAGAACGAGCTTTCACCAGAGTCGCGCATATACGACCTGCGTGAAGCGTCCGGCTTCCGAATAATACAGGCAAACCTTGCAACAGACACCCCTTATGATGGTGCATATGATTTTGTTATATACGCTGCCGGTTATTCCGCCCCGCTCCGCTTTCTTCGTGACCCTCTTGAGGTTGTGGAAGTGAATTACGACGGCATGAAACGCTTGCTTCGCCACGTGCGTGAGAAGAGCCAGCGGGCAAAGGTTTTGTATTTCAGCAGCAGTGAGATTTACGGCAGTCCGCCGCCCGAGAGCATTCCGACGCCAGAAACATACCCGGGTAACTCGCCAGTCACAAACCCACGCGCCTGTTACGTGGAATCAAAGCGGCTTACCGAAGTTATGTGCCTTATCTATCGCAGTCAGGGCATAGACGTGAAAATTGTGCGGCCGGCTCTAACCTACGGGCCGGGGCTGGGACTTCAGGACGAAAGAGTATTGAGCCAGTTCGTTAGGAAAGCCCACCTTGATAAGAAGATAGATATGCTGGACGACGGGCGCGACCTGCGTGCATACTGTTATGGGGAGGACATGCTTGTAGAACTACTTCTCATTCTTCTCAAAGGGAAGGAAGTGATTTACAACGCCGGTTCCGACAGGGAAGAGGTAAGCATTAAGGACCTTGCGCTCACAATAGGGAGCATTATGGGAGTTCCGGTCAATGTCGGGGCGCCGCGGCAAGGAGCGGTGGGAGCGCCGGGGCGAGTGCTTCTTGATATATCTAAAGTAAGAAACGAATTCGGCTTCGCTCCAAAAGTAACACTTGAAGAAGGACTTCGGAGAACCATTCAGTGGGCGACATCAAATTCAGAGAATCAAAATAATGAATAAAACAGAGAAATCGAAAATTACCTTCTTTAAAGCAGACATCTCAACGCATGAGGATAATCGCCGCCGGATTTTTGGCATTGTTTTACCTGCCGAGATTAATTTTGCGGCAAGGGGAGTGAAAACGATAAATTTTTCAAGAAGCGGGGTAGTGGTCGGGAATCACTACCACACCATTGAATCGGGGCGAATTGAGGTTTACATCGGAATCGGCGCTCCGGGAGTGGAACTTTTCAACTTTGCGTATCGTGACGGCGGGGAAATAAAAGAAAGGATTATTTTCAATGGAGACAGCTGTTTTATCCCGCCCGGCTGCACACATTCCTTTAAGGTGCTTTCCGAGAACGCATCGTTGTGGGGATTTTCAAATCTTGAAGGATACGACCCGGCGCACGACGAGAAAGACGTCATATTAACTTAGTTGTGTTTTTATGGCTTCTTAAAAGAAGCCAAGGATATTGACAATTTGAGTTCGGGACAAAAATTCGGAAATAGGCTCATATGACAAAAACAAAACATATCACGCCAGCCGACTTTGAAGCTGTATGGGGCGGACCCTTGAGCGATTATGTAAAGGGGAAAATAGAGAAATACGACCTGCGCTACGAGGAATGCACCCGAGAGGAGCGTGACAAGTGGCTTCGCTTCATCTGCGAGGTCCTTTTACATCCGCGCGAACTCATAAAAGCGGGGTCTCACCGAGAGCAGGAGTGGGAAAAAGGATGGAGTGAAAACGCAAAGGCGTTTGCCGCGTCCCGAAATATCTCGGATATCTATCCGCACTACTTCGGGAAATATCCGGTAGGGCGGTGGCGCGGCGATTTGGTGAAGCCGGTAAGCGCGGACTATGAACGCCTCATGTTTGCCGTCATCCAGGACTGGCTTTTTGACATGTACCTGAAAGACACGAATGCCATTTATGAATTCGGGTGCGGTACGGGGCATAACCTGCTCCGCGCACGCGCGGCGAACCCTCGCGCAGCGCTCATGGGGTTTGATTGGGCAGAGTCGTCAGGAGACACCATTCGTAGCATGCGGGAAGCGGGAATTTTGGATAACGTTTTTTTCTCGCGGTTCGATTTCTTTAATCCCGATGCTACTGTTGCGTTTTCTCCCAATACAGGCGTCTACACGGCTGCGGCGCTTGAGCAAATCGGCAACAAATTTGAACCATTCCTCCAATTTCTTCTCAAGAAGAAACCGAAAGTATGCGTGCACATAGAACCTATTGCCGAGCTTTTGGACGAAACGAAGCTCTTAGATTACCTTTCCTTGGAGTACTTCAAGGCGCGGAATTATCTCTTCGGTTTCCTCACGCGCCTGCGGGAACTTGAAAAGGAAGGATACATAACAATTCACCGCGCACAGTGCACACACATTGGCAGCTTGTTTATAGAAGGATATTCGGTTGTCGTATGGTCTCCGCGTTCGCTTGAAGAGCCGAGAAAAAGCGATTAGAGTAGGAAAACATGTCAAAAACAGCAATCGGCATTATTGGTGTCGGCTACGTTGGCGGCGCGCTTCACGGGTGGTTTAAAAGTCAGCCGGAGCGCTTTGACGTTTTTGTATACGACAAATTCAAGCGTCTTGGCTCTCCAGATGAAGTGAATCGTGCCAGCATCATTTTTGTTGCGACACCAACCCCTTTCCGCGAAGACGCAGGGGGGTATGACGATTCTGCAATCCGCGACGCGCTTGCAAATATCCGCGACGGAAAGATGATAGTCATCAAGTCATCGGTCACCCCGGGCTCAACCGAACGGTTCCAAAAGGAGCATCCGCAGAAGATTCTCCTCTTCAGTCCGGAGTTCCTCAAGGCGCAGAACGCCGCGAGTGATTTCGTGAACTCCGAGCGCCAGATTGTAGGATATGCGGATGAGAAACACAGGGGAAAAGCTGCGGAGATACTCGCCATCCTGCCTCCAGCTCCCTACATGAAAGTGATGCGCGCAACCGAAGCGGAGATGGTGAAATTTTTCGGCAACACATACCTTGCGACGCGCGTGGTGTTTGCCAATCAAATCTACGACCTCTGCGAGAAACTGGGTATTGATTACAACGCGGTGAAAGAAGGAGTCGGGCAGGACCCGCGCATCGGCACGAGCCACCTGGAAGTTCTGCATGGTGAGCACCGAGGCTATGGCGGCCTGTGTTTCCCAAAAGACATGAAGGCGTTTATCCAATTCGCCGAAGCGCTTGGAGTAGACCTCGCTCTTCACAAAAGAGCGGATGAGGTGAACGAGAAACTGAAAAAAATACGGATATAATCTCCCGAAGTGTGATAATATGCCATACATGAAGTACATGTCGAACGTGAGGGAAATTGTGAAACGCATTTTGAGCTGGGGTAGCCCAGAAAAGTATGTCCGGAAACTGCATGAGAGTAAGAAATATTTGGAGGCATACAGCGAACATACCGATTCACGCATCACGACTGAACCTCACAATGCAATCGGTGGGTCGTGGGAAGAAATGGGAAAACTCCAGTTTGATTTTCTAGTGAAGAGAGGTCTCAGGCCGCACCATACGCTGCTTGACGTGGGGTGTGGCACCTTGCGGGGTGGGAGACATTTCATTAAGTACTTGAACGCTGGGAATTATACAGGCTTTGATATTTCCCCGAAGGCGATAGAATACGGCAGGAAACTTGTGGAAGAAGAAAGGCTTACGGACAAGATACCGGTGCTTTTCGTGAGTGAGGAGAAAAATCTGAAATTTGAAGAACTCCGAGGAAAAACGTTTGATTTTCTTCTCGCTCAATCGGTTTTAACGCACCTTCCCCCAGAGTCGATTGAAGAACTTTTTGAGAATATCGGTAAAGTCATGAAGGAGAAATCCTCCTTTTACTTCACGTATTTTGATGGGGAACGGTACAAACATTTTTCCATAGAAGATTTCCGCTATCCATTCTCTCACCTTGAGTCGCTAGCGAAGGAGCACGGGTTTTCCGTAAAGGATTACTCAAACGAATATCCGCACCCGATAGGGCAGAAAATGATTGAAGTAGTCCGCCATGGCGCAGGTCTCTAAAAAAGTTGCCGCGGAGCTGTATCAGAAGGCATACCTCATCCGCAGCGCGGAGCGGAAAATATGCGACAACTATCCGAAAGACGTCATGCAGTCGCCGATGCACATGTCTATGGGGGAGGAGGGGATAGTCGCAGGCGTGTGCCAGGCGCTCAAAAAGAAGGACCAAGTGTTCGGCACGTATCGGAGCCACGGTCTGTACCTAGCGAAGACCGGCGAAACGGATGACTTTTTTGCCGAGATGTATGGAAAAGTTTCCGGCATTGCGAACGGCAAGGCGGGGTCTATGTTTTTATCGCGGCCCGCGGCGGGACTCATAAGCGTCTCGGCCGTTGTAACAACAGCCATCCCAGTCGCTGTTGGAGCGGCGTACGCGAACAAACTGAAGAGAAACGGGAAAATAACTGCGGTCTTCTTTGGCGATGGAGCATTGGAGGAGGGAGCGTTTTGGGAAAGTTTGAATTTTGCCTGTTTGAAACAGGTGCCGATACTTTTTGTTTGCGAAGACAATGGGTTTGCCATTCAAACTCCTCTGCGCGCCCGGCGGGGTTACGCGTCAATTATCGACATCGTGAGCAGGTTTAAGAGCAATGTATTTCAAGGAGAAACAACCAACCCTGAAGTTATCTACGGTACCGCGCTGAAAGCAATTGCGGCAGTGAAGAAAACGCGCAAGCCAGCCTTTCTGCGCTTCAAGTATTACCGGTATTTGGAACACGTGGGCGTCCGCGACGATTTTGCCGTTGGCTACCGTCCCCGGAACGAATTCAAGAAATGGGAGAAAATTGATCCGGTCAAAGTTATGCGGAAGAATCTTTTGAGAAAGGGCATGACAGAGAAGACGGTGGTGGGGATGGAGAAAGCGATAGAAAAGAAAGTGGAACGGAGCGTTGCGCGCGCCGAAAAGGCTCCGTTCCCGCCGAGGTCAGATTTGTATAAAGACATTTTCTATGAAAAGAAATGAACGTTTCATAAGTTATAAGGACGCTCTGCGGGAGGCGCTCTTGCAGGAAATGGAACGGGATCGCCGGGTTTTTGTTTACGGTCTCGGTGTGCCAGATAACAATGCCGTCTTTGGCACGACAAGGGGATTGAAAGAGCGGTTCGGGCCGGAACGGGTTTTTGACACGCCGCTCTCCGAAGACGCAATGACGGGAATCGGGTTGGGCGCAGCCATTAATGGTCTGAAGCCCGTTCACCACCACATCAGAGTTGATTTCCTGCTTTTGGCCTTCAATCAGCTGGCGAACATGGTTTCCATTTTGCGGTACGGTTCTGGGGGAAAGGTAACGATTCCCTTCGTCATACGGGCAATTATTGGCAGAGGATGGGGACAAGGTCTCCAACATTCAAAATCAATGCAGTCGGTATTCGCGCACATTCCCGGGCTCAAGGTGATCATGCCTTCAACGCCGCACGATGCAAAGGGGCTTCTTACTGCCGCTATACGGGATGAAAATCCGGTCATATGTTTGGAGCACCGGTGGCTATATGACCAGGAAGGAAATGTTCCTTTGAAACAATTTACCGTTCCCTTAGGGAAGAGCAAGGTTCTGCGGAGAGGAAATGATGTAACTGTTGTTGCAACTTCCTGGATGAATATTGAAGCGAGGCACGCCTCTGAAATCTTAAAGAAAAGGGGCGTGAGCGTTGAAATTGTAGATCCGCGAACCATACAGCCGTTGGATGAAGCCACCATCATTCGTTCGGTAAAAAAGACCAGCCACTGCATTGTCGCAGATAATGACTGGCTGAACTGCGGCTTCAGCGCAGAAGTGGCGGCAAGGGTTTCGCGGGAATGCTTTGGCGAACTCAAATCGCCGGTTGAGCGGATCGGTTTTGCGCCGACGCCGTGCCCCATGACGCGGGTTCTAGAAGACGAGTTTTACCCGAACGCAGGAGATATTGTGAGAGCCATTGAAAAAGCGCTGAAATTGAAGCCAATGGACCTCTCAAAAGAACGATTCTACAGCCACGAGAACAGATTCAAGGGTCCTTTCTAATGAGAATATCTCAAAATCTTAAGAGCGTTTGTTTTTTTCTCTTCCTCGCGGCAGTACTTATCGCTCTTATCGTTTTTCTTAATCTATCCCTCATGCAGGCCGCAAAAGACGGCGGGGACAGTAGTTGGTATGTTGCAATGGCTGAAGGTCGTCTCCACGAGGTCATAGAGCCCTACTCCGCGCGTTTTCTGCACACGTCGCTTGCCGGCTGGCTGAGCAAGCTCTTCTCAACGGATGCGGCGCATGGTTTTTTGGTTCTTGCCGTCTTTTCGGTTTTTGCATTCCTCCTTATAGGCGGATTTCTTCTCAAGAAAACGATTCCTTCCCCCTTGCTCCTCATGTTTCTTTTCGCCGTGCCGTATCTTGTCATGGTTTTAAGGAGGAATATCCAGCCGGATGCATTTTCGCTTTTTCTCACAGCTCTCTTTTTCCTCCTTTTGTTTTATGAGAAAGAAAAGACGGCGCTTATTACCCTCTTCCTTTTGTTTCTTACGCGCGAAACGACAATTCTTTTGGGTGTCATTCTTGTTGCCGTATCGTGGTTTCGCGGGAAGAAGCTATTTGCCCTCGGGGCGCTTGTCGTCGTAATCATCTCATTCCTGGTGAGCGGTTCCATAAGCGGGATAGGTCAGCCGAATTCGCACGACCTGAACCCTCTTGTTTTCATGATGTTCAAATTTCCGTACCACTTCCTGGCAAATGGTATGGGTGTGCGATTATGGGTGACGGGCTACGATTTTTGCGAGCCAGTGCTTAAATTGCAGCTACCGCCGCTTGGTGTATTGGGGTCAATACGCGAAGTAGGCTTTTGTGGATTTGATGCCGCCCTGCCTTTAAGAAACTATATCGCGCTTTTCTCGACGTTCGGCGTCATGCCTCTCGCATTCGTCTATGCGTTCGCAAAAAAGGGCTGGCGCACCATGAAAGAACTTCCGTTTTGGTTTCCGGTTGCGGTCATATATGGTCTTGCCATGTACGCGGTAAGCATTCCTGCTGGAACGGGTGTTTCACGCATTGTTGGTTACGCATGGCCTGTGTTCCTGCTTGCGACGCCGTTTCTTGTGGCACCGTTTGTAAGGGAAAATAGGCGGTTTCTTGCAAAGTTCGCCGGCACTCAGGTGTTCGCCGCATGGATGCCATTTATTGTCCAGGAAGCGGGAGGTTTCGCATCGGTTCCGGTTATGTTTTTCACGCTCGCAGCGCTCGGTGCAGCGTATGTATATACCTTTTTACTTCTTAAGAAAACTTTCTCATCTCATTTTCCGGTGATAGGATAACCATCATGGAACAGGGTATGGAAAAATGCAGGGTGCTGGTGACGGGAGGGCTGGGTTCAATCGGTCACATCCTATGCGCCCGCCTCATACGCGAAGGATACGAGGTCGTTATCGTTGACGACCTCTCTGTTGGACGAAAGGAATTCCTGGAAAACCTACCGGGAGTGAAGCTTTACGAGTGCGATGTAGCAGATAACCGAGGTTTAGAGAAGGTTTTCGGAGAAAGCGATGTTGGCGCGGTAGTACATCTTGCCGCAAAGCATTACATACCGTATTGCGAGGAACATCCAAAAGAAACGGTACGGGTTAACGTCGTCGGAACGCTGAACGTGCTGGAAGCAATGAGACAGCACGCGGTGCCGCGTCTTGTTTTTGCGTCAACATCATCGGTATACAAACCAGGAGAAAGACCCTACCAGGAAGACGACTCTCTTGAACCGGTCAACGTGTATGGCGCGACGAAACTCGTGTGTGAGGAGGCTGTGAAGCGATTTTCTCCGCAGTATGGCGTTGCGTACACAATATTACGGTTTATGAACGTGTACGGCCCAGACGATCTGGTGCATCATGTGATCCCGGAAATGGTAAAACAGGCGCGTTCTTCGGATGTGATAAAGGTGGGGAACACGGAAAGCAAGAGGGATTTTATAAAATCGGAAGACATCGCCGACGCCATCGTCAGATGCCTAGAAAACGATGTCGCCCGCAATAATGTTTACAACGTAGGAACAGGCAAGGCGCTGTCGGTCAAAGAGGTATTTGATGCGTTGTGCAAGGCAGCGAATAGAAAGCTCGTGCTTGAAGTTGATGAAACGAGGAAAAGGAAGGTAGATCCGCCCGTGCTTCATGCCGATATTTCAAAAATAATGAGAGAACTTGGCTGGCAGCCGGGCAAGGAATTCTCCCTTGAAGAAACATTCGCAAAAACAAGATTTTGGCCTGCATGAGAATCTTATTTGCCGCATCCGACACGGAAGCAGTCGGCGGCATTCAGCAGTACAACAGGAAATTTCTTGAATGTCTGCGAGTGCGCGGTGACGAAGTGCGCCTTGTGGAATTGAAACGCGGCGAAATGATCAAGAAAATCCGCTTTGCGGCCGAAGTGCTTGCACAGAGCGCGCGGTGGAAACCCGACTTGGTGGTATGCGCGCACGTGAATTACGCACCCCTTGGATTTCTTGCAAAAAAGCTGTTTGGGCGGAGATATATGGTATGCACGCATGGTATTGACGTGTGGGAAGTGAAAAGCGGCTTCAAGCGCACGGCATTGCGGGAGGCAGACCTGGTGACGACTGTTGCGGAATTTACGCGGGACAAAATCGTAAGCCAACTGCCGGAAACACAAGAACGAGTATATCTCCTGTATAACTCTGTGGACGGCAAGCGGTTCGTGCCGAAAGAGAAATCGGCGAAACTCGTGGAAAGGCATAATCTTCGAGGCAAAAAGGTAATATTCACCGTTGCACGCCTTTTGAAGCAGGAAGGATATAAAGGGTATGACCGGGTTATCGAATCCCTACCGCGCGTTCTGGAAACGATTCCCAATGCTGTTTATCTTCTCGGAGGTAAAGGCGATGATGCCGAGAGAGTGAAAAACCTCATCCGGAAGTTCGGCTTGGAAAAAACAGTCATCATGGCAGGATACATTCCGGAAGAGGAGATTGTTGACTATTACAACCTTGCTGACGTGTTTGTCATGCCGTCTAAGGCAGAGGGAGCGCCGACAGTCTTTATGGAGGCGCTTGCCTGCGGCGTGCCAGTCATTGCAGGGAACAAAGACGGGTCAGGCACACCTCTTATGAACGGCGAGCTGGGCCTCCTTATAAACCCCGACAGCGTGGAAGAAATTGCCTCGGCAATCATCACCATCTTAAAGGGCGAGGCAAAGAAAGAACTTCTTGACCGTGACTTCCTGCGGAGGAAGGTTTTGGAGGAATTCGGTTTGGACAGCTTTTCGGCAAGAGTTGACGAAGCGCTCCGCCGCGCCGTGCATGGGGCATTTGCGGTTGCCGGAAAAGTCACATAGAATTGAAGCCATGAAAATCAAGAGGCTTCAGCCAGAGTGCAATCTGGCAACGGTTCGGGACGGGCGCGGCGGCATCTTCACGTTTTATCCAGAGAAACCGGTCGTTGAGTTCAACTTCCAGTTCATCAACAAAAACACTATCCGGGGGAATCACTATCACCCGGAGTTTGACGAATACTATCTCTTCACCGAAGGAAACGGCGTTGTCGTCACAAGAAATGACGAAGGCAAAGAGGAATTCCTCTATGTAGGCACGGGGGACTGCCTCTACATACCACAGGGCGTTTCCCATGTCACGTACGCCATTACAGATATCAAATATGTGACGTTTCTGACCAAGAAATGGAACGACTGCGAGAAACCGATTGTCCACGAGGATTTGGGAATGGGAGCGGCGCCGAAATGAACGTTTCTCGAAAATTGAAATTCGGCGTGTTAGGCTGTTCACGCGTTGCCGGGCGCGGGGTCGTGCCGGCCATCTTAAACTCCGCTTTCTCGGAACTCGGCATAATTGCGGGGAGGTCGCCGGAGGAGGCGAAGGAATTCGGCGCCCAGTTCGGATGCGGCTCGTTCGGGACATACGAAGACGTTTTGAAAAGCGACGTGGACGTCGTATACGTCTCGCTTCCCAATGCGCTCCACGAGGAGTGGAGCGTGAAGGCGGCGAACGCGGGGAAGCACGTCTATTGCGAGAAGCCTGCAGGGACGTCATACGCCGCCGCGAAAAGTATGGTTGAAGCGGCAAAAGCAAACAGGGTGCGGCTCATAGAAGGCCTCATGTTCAGATATCATCCGCAAAACGCGCGGGTGAAGGAACTGATAAGGAACGGCGCTCTGGGAGAAGTTCTGAAATTCGACGGCTCTTTCGGATACGCCATGCCGGGAAGGGAAGAAAGTCAGATGAAACGTGAATCTCAGGGCGGGTCGCTCCATGCCTGCGGAGTATATCCCGTCGCGGCGAGCAGGATAGTATTCGGAGAGGAGCCGATGAGTGTCTTTTGCACATTGAAGATTGATGAAGCAAGCGGTGTTGACCTAGAAGCACATCTCCTTCTGAAATACTCGAGCGAGAGAACGGCCTTCGTTTCGTCCCTCTTCGGTTCGTATTATGAGTCAACATACAGCGTATTAGGCACGAAAGCTCGCGTGCGGCTCCCACGGGCATATGCTGTCCCGCGGGATATGGAAACAAAAATGTTTTTCGATGCAGATGACAGGGTGACCGAGACGGTGTTTCCGCCGGCAGACCATTTTAAGTTGCTCTTGGATGATTTCTGCGGCGAGATTCTGAAAGGCAAAGAGAGTGCTATAGATTACGAAGGGGATCTCCTGGCCCAGGCGAAGGTTATTGAAGCGGCACGGATATCTGCAGAAAAAGGGTGCCCGGTGAATATCTCGAAAATAATATGAAGGAGTTGGACAAGGAGTTGGACATAGTTATCCCCGTCTACAATGAGGGGGAGAATATAGTCGAGACGCTCATTGCCCTGAAACAGAGCGTAAAAACATCCTTCCGAGTGCTTATCTGTTATGACTTCAATGAAGACAATACCTTGCCGGCAGTGCGCGATGCCAGGGGTGCGGGATGCGACGTGCAGCTGGTGAAAAACAGGGGAAAGGGAGTGCATCACGCGATCATGACCGGGCTCGGGGAAACAGAGGCAGACGCCGTGCTTATGTACCCAGCAGACGAGTCCTACAATACGGTCATCATTGACGCGATGTACACGAAGCTCCGGGAGGGGAATGATGTAGTCGGCGCAAGTAGGTTTATGAAAGGGGGTGCCATGAAGGGCGGTCCCTTCCTGAAGTCGCTCGTTCTGCGCGCGGCCGCGTTTACACTCAAGCGGTTCGGGGGTCTTGGCGCGAGCGACGCGAGCTATGCGCTGAAGATGTTTTCACGGCGCATCCTTGATACGGTGGAGATTGAGTCAACAGATGGCTTTACGTTTGCGATTGAACTTCTTGTGAAATGCCACCGGTTAGGATGGAAAGCTGCCGAAGTGCCGGCACGCTGGCTCATGCGCGAGAAGGGACAAAGCCGTTTTAATTTTAGAAAATGGTTGCCGCATTACTTCAAATGGTTTTTATATGCGTTTGCAACAACGTACCTAAGAAGGGGGTCGGAGACAGTTAAGCTGAAGTCGGGAGCAGAAATATAAGCCCTCTTTTCTTTTCCACCCGCATTGATTAAGATGTTGGGCAATGAAATACGACCTTTGTATTATCGGAGGAGCCGGGCACGTAGGACTCCCCCTGGGAGTGGCCTTTGCAAATAGCGGTGTGAGAACGGCGATTTTCGACGTTAACCAGGAGGCTCTTGAAAAAATTAGGTCCGGCCAGTTTCCGTTCAAAGAGAGAGGCGGAAATGAAGCGCTCCAGACAGCCTTGAGAGCAAATACTCTTTTTGTCACCGACTCCCCGGAATCAATAAGCGATTCCAAATTTATAATTATTGTCGTTGGCACGCCGATTGATGAATATCTGAGTCCGAATCATAGTCTTACCACGAAACTGCTGGATAAGTACTTTGATTATTTTAGGGATGGGCAAATTGTAATCCTACGGAGTACGGTTTACCCCGGCACAACTGAAAAAGTTCAAAATTATTTTCAGAAGAGGGGTAAACAAGTGAAACTAGCCATGTGTCCCGAAAGAATCTCTCAAGGGTACGCCTTGGAAGAATTTAAAGTTTTACCTCAAATTATTTCGGTCATTGACGACTCCGCTTTTGAAGAAGTTTCTTCCTTGTTCAAAAAAATCGCCTCCGCAGAAATTATCCGTATCAAACCAATTGAAGCGGAACTTGCGAAACTTTTTACCAATGCATGGCGTTACATAAAGTTCGCCGTCGGAACGCAGTTTTTTACCATAGCCCATGACCATGGTTTGGATTATCACCAAATCGAGAAAGCTATGAAGAAAGATTATGCCCGAAACAACGATTTACCTGCCCCCGGTTTTACCGCCGGACCCTGTCTCTTAAAAGATACTATGCAGCTTGCGGCTTTCACCAACAACAATTTTTTATTGGGACACGCGGCTATGCTCGTGAATGAAGGCCTTGTCAACCATATAATCCAGGGCCTGAAGCGTGAATATCCCGAATTTCTCAAAGACAAAACACTCGGCATTTTGGGGATGGCCTTCAAGGCCGATAACGATGACCACCGCGACTCGCTTTCATACAAACTTCGCAAAATCGGACGAGTTGAGTGTAAAAACGTGCTTTGCACAGATGTTTACATTAAGGATCCTAGCTTCGTGCCACTTGAAACGGTACTTAAAGAATCCGACATTTTGGTTTTGGCGACGCCGCACGCGAAGTATGCAAGTATAGACCCTCGCAAATATCCAGATAAGAAATTCATTGATATATGGAATTTCTGGGGTGCCCAGAAAACAAAAAGGATACTTATCACGGGGGCAGCCGGTTTCATTGGCTATCACCTTGCATTGCATCTTCTTGAGAAATACGGCAACGAGTGCGAGCTTGTGCTCGTGGACAATCTTCAAAAGGAGGGCATGGACGAGGAGCTCAAAAAACTCATCGGGAATCCTCAAATTTCATTCAAGAACCTTGATCTCACCGACCCCCACGCGTACGGAGAGATTGGAGAGAATTATGACTATGTCTATCACCTTGCCGCGATTAATCACACTCAACTCTTTTATGAAATACCGCATAAGATATTGCGGACAAACACGCTTTCTCTCATACACATGCTGGATTGGTTCAAGGAAAAGAGCAACAAGGGAAAATTCTGTTTTACCTCATCAAACGAGGCGTACGCGGGCGCTTTGAACGCGTTCGGAACACTGCCTCTGCCGACACCGGAGGATGTGCCACTCGTCATAGAAGATCCTAAAAATCCGCGCTGGTCGTACGCCGCAACGAAACTCGTCGGCGAACTTTTCGTCAATCATTACGCGAAAATGTATAATTTCAGGGCACTCATCGTCCGTCCGCACAATTTCTACGGTCCGCGGGCGGGGCATGGGGGACATGTCATACCCGACTTCGCAGAACGTATCGCAAGGCAGATTGACCCATTCCCCATCTATGGAGCGGATGATACACGAACATTCTGCTATATTTCTGATGCAGTACGGGCGATGTCGGCGCTCATGGACTCTCCTCAAACCGACAAACAACCGATTGAAACGGTACATATCGGTGACTTCGAGGAAATCACCATGCAGGAACTTGCTCACAAGATGTTTGAGACAGCCAATTGGAGACCGCAGTCGCTTGATATTAAAAACTCTCCCTCCGGAAGCGTAAAGAGGCGTTTAGCCAATATAACGAAGCTTCAGGGCCTGACTGGCTGGAGGCCGGAAGTATCCCTTATGGAAGGATTGAAAAGAACATATGACTGGTACCTCAAGCACCCCCGCGGTGCATAGAGTAACAAACGGTCCCAAGAACCATTTTTTCGGCTTTCACGATACGTGCCCGTGGGACGTTTCCGATGAGCGTCTCCTCGCAATGGAAACAGATTTCATTAACCGCGCTCCCGCGCCGGGAGATAAAGCGCGGATTTGTCTTATTGATACGAAAAGCGAAGAACTTAAAATTATCGCGGAAACCCGCGCCTGGAATTTTCATCAGGGTTCGCGCCTCCAATGGATGCCGGGAGCCGCAGACAAGATTGTTTATAACGACCGGGATGGGAATGGTTTTATCTCGGTTATTATGGACGTCAAAACTGGCAAGAAAACCACCTTTTCCTACCCGGTCTACGCGGTGAACCCGGCAGGAGATTACGGTTTGGGAGTTAACTTTCCGCGCCTGCAAAGATACGGCAGTTACGGCTATTGGTCGGATATCAAAAATACCGACGACCCCTTTCCCGAGGACGACGGCATATTCAAAGTTGACTTCGGGACGGGAGAAATAAAACTTGTTGTTTCCATTCATGATATCGCTCATTTTGAAAACGTTCCCAAAAACTCCGAGAAGCACTGCCTGACGCATCTCGTTTTTAACCCTTCAGGAACGCGCGTTGCCTTCATCCATAAGTGGAAAATGGAAGATGGCGGTTTCTCGCAAAGGTTTATGACAATGGACGCCGACGGCACAGACATCTATTGTCTTCCCGGTAACATCACACACTTTAACTGGAAAAATGACGCCGAGATGCTGGGTTACGGGAAGTTCAGCCCGCGGATACTGGCTCTGCGGAAGAGAGGGGTTTTTAAGAACCCGGTGCTCGCACCGCTTCTTAAGATTGCGCGCGTGATGCGTGGCGGATTGAAACAGCGAATTGCCGGACAAAGCTATCTCCTTTTTAAAGATAGAACTCAAAGCGTGAAACGGATTGGAGTTGGTGTATTAATGGAGGATGGGCATCCGTCCATATGTCCGCAAAACTCCGATTGGTTTGTTACAGATACGTATCCCGATAAACATCACTTCCGCACGCTCACGCTCTACAATCTAGTAACGGGTGAGCTTAGAGAAATCGGGCGATTCTATTCCCTCCCAAGCGCCTCATGTGGGGTATCTGGCGACTGGGATGTGAGCGAAATGCGTTCAGATCTTCACCCGCGCTGGAACCATGTGGGCGATGAGATTTGTTTTGATTCAGTTCACGAGGGGACGAAACAGATGTATATTGTGGGTGTATGAAACCTTTCAAGGACATAATAGTCGTAGGCCCGCAGCATCCCGACACGCTTCCTAAGAGCGTTTTAGAAACGCTACGGGACATGGGGCATAACGCTTCCGCCGTTGACGAGAGAGAACTGCTTGGCACGTCTTTTAGGCGGGGCATAGAAGGAAGAGGGCGCATTAGTTTTTTCACAAAGCTGAAAAAGGCAGGCGTTGAAGCGCTCACAAAAAACTCGCCGGAATTTGAGCGCCGCGTTTATGACCGCCTAGCCTCTTTGATTGAATCAAAAAATCCCGACCTAGTGATTACACACAGCGCGTGGATTCCACCGGAAGCCATCGCTCGCCTGAAGAGGAACACTCACGCGAAAATTGTTTTGTGGTTTCCCGACCATCCCGGGAACATTGGCCGCCAGTATCTTTTTGCTTCTCCTTATGACGCGCTGTTCTTTAAAGATGCGTTTTTGGTGGACCGGGCGCGAAGTTTGAATTTGAACGCCCACTACCTGCCGGAAGCGTGCATGCCGAAGTGGCACAAGCGGGTGGAACTTACGGAAAAGGAAAAGGAGACGTACGGCTGTGACGTTACGACTGCCGGCAATATGTATTATTATCGGGCAAAAGTTTTTGAGCCGCTTATTGACTCGTATAACGTCAAAATATGGGGGCCGGATATCCCTGCGTGGCTCAATTCTTCCGTACGGAGGGCGCATCAGGGGAAGAGCGTCACCGAACTGACGAAATCAAAAGCGTTTAATGCCGCGAAAATAGTCCTCAACACATTCCAAGGGGAAGTAAGCGGCGTGAACCAGCGTTTCTTTGAAATAGCGGGGTGCGGCGGGTTTCAACTTTGCGAGTACCGGGACGCCGTAAGCGATTTTTTTGAAATCGGGAAGGAAATAGCCGTATTTCACGACCTAAAGGAATTAACGGAAAAAATTGATTATTATCTCGCGCACCCCGAAGAGCGGCAGAAAATAGCCGATGCCGCATATGCCCGCGCTCATCGCGAACACACATTTGAACAGAGGTTAAAAAAGATGATGGAGATAATTTCTGACTGAAATGACAAAAATGAGGGCAATCTATCACAAAATAAGGAGAACAATACTTTCGTGGTTTACTCTGCCGAGGTATGCCTACATCGAAAAAGTAAAAGTGCCGATGAAAAATTGGATGATGCACCAGTTCACTTTTGGCGGAGCAAAACTGAAACTTGTGTACGAAGAAGAACTTGTTGAGGAGGCTAAGAAGTTTGTGCGGCCGGGTATGCTCTTTTTTGATATTGGAGCAGGAATCGGGGACTGGAGCTACATATTCGCGTCTTTGGGGTGTGAGGTATACGCATATGAATCCGATGAGAACTTGCAGAAGTTTATAAAAAAAATTGTGGGAAGGGATAATCTGCCAATTAAGGTGTTCGGAGAATTCAAGAAATTCGAAGGTGTCATGCCCGGCTTTGCGAAGATAGACGTTGACGGTGGAGAGGGGAATATCATCATGAACAGTCTTGATGCCCTCAAAGAAAGCGACGTCACTCTCGCCTTGGAAGTCAGGAATGAGACGTTTTACCTCATAGACGAGCTGAAAAAAATCGGCTACAGGGAAGTTAAAAGATTCGGGGACGACAATCGTGTGATTTTTCTTAAGAAATGACATGTCTCACCCCCTTATCTCAAAAGCATTAACATGGTTTTTTGAGGAGCTCAATAACCGGAAGGTTCAATATGCCGTTTTACGGAAGGAAGAGCGCATTCCTGACGCCGCAGGAAACGATATCGACATACTGTTCGGCAAAGACAAATACTCTCAAGTGCGGGAAATGATCCGCGAGTGCGCCGATAAATTCGGCTTCAAAGTGTATGAACGGAGGGACGTTGAAGGGCTCTACTCCATTCTTTATACGTTCGTTGAGGGAAAGCTTGTTTTCTTCCGCCTTGACTGTGCGCACAAGATGAAAAACCCCGATGCCCTGCTTCGCGCTCGCACACAAAACGAGAAGGGCATATATTATCTCCCGCCGGGTCTTCATAAGAAGAAAAGCAAAAGCCGCTTCAAGAACCTCCTGACATATCCAGCGCGATTCCTCTTTCCGCCGGGGAAATTCATCGTTATCGTTGGTCCCGACGGCGTAGGCAAATCAACGACAGCCGAGCTTATGGCACAGCTCCTTGAAGCATTCCATATCCCCGTCGCGCACATGCATCTGGGATTCCGGCCCCGGATTCTGCCGACGCGGAAGGGATTCGCGTCTTTTGGGAAAGAAAAACCGGCCCCGGGAGAGAAGTCAAAAACCCCGGGACTTGTGCGTTTCCTGTATCACGCACTGGACTATCTTTTGGGCTACTTCCTAAAAATTCGCCCCCTGCTCATTAGGGGACGCCTCGTCATCGGGGAAAGATACTTCTACAATTATCTTGTTGACCCGCGACAGAAGAAAGAATTGAAGTTTCCCCCCTGGTTGCCACAGCTTGTGTACGCATTATTTATTCCAAAGCCGGACATGGTTATCCTGCTCTCAAACGACCCGGAGACAATTTACAAAAGGAGACAGGAACATTCAATTGAAGAAATCAGCCGGCAGATTGGGAAATATCGGGCGATCGGCCAAAAAGCAGAGAGCTTTCTTGAGGTGAAGACCGATAAACCGGCGGAAGAAGTAGCTGTCAGCATAGTTAAGAAATTGACAGATGACCGATAGCAAGAAGTACAAACTGGCGATACTCATATCGCATCCGATTCAATACCACACGCCGCTTTTTCAGGCGCTGGCAAGACATCCCGAGATAGACCTCACCGTTTATTACTGTTGGGATTTTGGCGTGAAAAAACAATCGGCTGAACCTGAATTCGGCGTTGCATACGAGTGGGACATTCCGCTCCTTGAAGGGTATAAGTACAAGTTTCTAAAAAATTTAAGCCTTCGACCATCAGAAAAATTTTGGGGGCAGGTGAACCCGGACGTTATGAGGGAAATATGGAAAGAGCGATATGACGCCTTGTGGGTTCACGGATATTCGTTTTTCACCGATTGGCTCGCATTTCTCGCGGCGAAATTAAGAGGAACGCCGATTTTCATTCGCGGCATAACGCATCTTTTGGATAAGAAACCATGGCACATCCGCCTTATAAAGCGGCTTATGCTTTCGGTGCTATTCAAAGCATGCGCCGCATGCCTCTACATAGGAAAGCATAATAAAGATTATTACCAGCACTATGGCGTTCCCGAACGGAAGCTGTTTCTTGTGCCGCATGTCGTCGGAAACGACTTTTTCAGAAAGTTTTATGAGGAGCTGAAACCGCGCCGCGCCGAGATTCGAAAGGAATTCGGTTTTACGGGCGACGACCCGGTCATCCTCTTCGCCGGAAAATTAATTCCCAAAAAGCGCCCCTTGTGGGTTCTTGAAGCATACCGGAAAGTCCGAGAGCAATATCCATGCAAAATGCTCTTCGCCGGAGAGGGACCGCTAAGAAAAGACATTGAGTCAGAGGTGAAAAAACATGGCATCCCCGACGTAGTCATTACGGGTTTTTTGAACCAGACGGAGATGCCGCGAGCGTATGTTTCCGGAGACATGCTTGTGCTCCCGTCGGCATACGGTGAAACGTGGGGACTTGTCGTAAATGAGGCAATGAATTTTGTTCTGCCTATAATCGTTTCAGATAAAGTAGGATGCGGACCCGATATGGTTAAGGAAGGGGAGAACGGATATATCATACGCTCTCCTGAAAAACTGGCCGATGCGCTGCGCGAAATTGTTTCCGACGGTGAAAAGCGGCGCGAGTTTGGGAAGCGGTCGGCAGAACTGGTATCCATATGGAACGTGGAACAGGCCGTTCGGGGAGCATACGCCGCCTTACGGTCAATTTATGAATCCGTTTAGCTTAAAAAATACAACTTTTCTCGGGAAGCTCGCGCGCCTTCCCCTGAAACTTATACCCCCACACGCTGTGGTTCGCATTCTGCAGGGAGCAGGACGGGGCCTGAAATGGATAAAGGGGAGCGGCAATAATTCCTACTGGCTCGGCACGTACGAGGCAGACAAGCAGAAAGCAATCAAGGAAACGCTCAAGAAAGGAATGGTTTTTTATGACCTAGGGGCGCACGTTGGCATTTTCACCTTGCTGGCGGCAACAACTGTTGGGGAAAGAGGGTTGGTAATTGCTTTTGAACCGTCCGAGAGGAACATCAGCTACCTTGAAAAACACATCATACTTAATGGATTCGGCAATATTGCGGTCAAAAAAGGCGCGGTGGCGAAAAAGAGCGGCAGTACACGCTTTAAAGAAGGGGGAAGCAGTGCGGGTGGCCATATCTCCGACGGCGGGACGGTGGTTCGGACATATTCAATCGATGAATTGGTAGTGGGCGGATTGCGGAAACCGGACGTAGTGAAAATTGACGTGCAGGGAGCAACGCTCCTCGCACTTCAGGGGATGGAAAGAACTCTGAAAGAGGGGAATATAAAACTGTTTATTGCCATTGATAATACCCCCCGGGCAGGCATTGAACCATTTACCAAAAGAGATGTGCATAATTTTCTGAAATCGGCGGGGTACACAACAGTGGGGATGAATGGAGAAAAAGTGCCGGATAGCGCGGTTGAAGAGGTGAATGAAATAATAGCATATAAGGCGAAATGAATTTTGAAGACTTTTTCGGGCAGGACACGTCAAGTGGAAAACGACTTGCTATTTTGAGCGGCGGATTCCCCGAAAACGGAGTTGCTGTTCCGTTGTTTTCACGGAGCGTTTTCAAAAGTGCTATGCGTGAGCTTGTAACATACAAGGGAAGGACGCCGCTCCGGAAACTTACGATACGCACAGTAGGAATTTTGGGCGGAGTTCTCGGAGGCGCGCCATTCAAAAAGAAATTCCATCTTGCAGATAAAGAGGATAGTTTTTTTGCCTTTCTGAAATCAAAACTTGGCGAAGACGTGACGTGTTCAATATATGTTGGCTCAAGGAAGTTCATCCTGCCCACGTTCAGGGAAAAAGACGGAAAGCTCTTAGGTGTGGCGAAGGCATATTTCCCGGGTCGTGAGTCCGCCTACGGAGAAAACGAGGCACACATATTGGATGAGTTGAGTGAAATGCGCCTCGCTGGTTTCAGTTTCCCTCAAGTGCTTGCCAAAGATTATTTCAGAGGAGCGCTCGTCGTCATTCTCTCTTCTTTTCCAAATCTAAAAAATGCGAGGTCAATCACGGAGCGGCACACTGATTTTTTGAAGCAACTCTCTGGGAAAACAGGTGCGAGAACCGCGTTTGCGGAGTCGGCGTTTCGAAAACAGATTGAAGGAGAAACCACCTTCCTGAAGTCGGAATTCCCGGGAGATTTTCGACACGTGGAGCATTTCCGTAAAGATGCCGTCCGAAATCTTGAGGGCAAAGAATTTTTCTTTTCCCTCACGAAACGGGAATTTCCTTTTTTTGAGCTATTCACGTCACGCGCCGATAGCACAAGAACGGATGTTGTCATTGATTGGGAACATGCGCGACACGGTTTTCCTCCCATTTTTGACGTGTTCAGCCTGCTTATGAGTTCGGCAAGGTTCAAAAAAGGAGATTATACCGCGCTATACGAAAAGAACGTTATGGACCTTTTCTTTGGAAAAAACAAAAAAGCAAGAGGATTCTTGAGAAAGATGATGAATTTCTGGAATATAGCTCCGGAAGACGGGTATCATTTCTTTGTGCTTTATCTCATTGACCAGCTCTACTTGCATCGTCATGTTGGTCACCGTGCTTCGGCAGAAAGGATCACATCACTCTTTGAGCGTTTCGGCGCCGACGGTGCCCCGCAAAAATTATGGAAAATCTAATACTCCGCCTCTTCGGCTTCCTGCCGACAGTTCTTTTTGGCGACGCCGCCGTTTTTGACCGGTGGCTGTGGCTTAAGCGACACCTTGGACGAGGCAGGACGCTTGACGCCGGTTGCGGCTCGGGAGCGTTTGCCATATACGCCGCGAAGCGGGGGAATGAAGCTGTTGGCATATCGTTTGACGAAAGGAACAACAAAGTCGCCTCGGAACGGGCGAAACTTCTCGGTGTGCAAAACGTTTCGTTCCTCTCTCACGACCTGCGCCGCCTTGACGAACTGGCGGAGAAACTCGGGACCTTTGACCAGGCCATTTGTTTTGAAACGATAGAACACATAGTGAACGACAAAAAACTCCTCCGCGACATTCGAGGCATGCTGAACCCGGGCGGCGAACTGCTCCTCACTGCGCCGTACACGCATTACAAACGGATTATGGGAAATAAGATTTCCGAAGTTGAAAACGGCGACCATGTGCGCTGGGGATACACGCACGAGGAAATTGAATCGCTTTTGAAAGAAGCCGGGTTCGCGGTTAAAACTCGTGACTATGTAACGGGCGCAATTTCGCAGTGGCTTATCCTTCTCTATCGCGCCTTGTCGCGCGTGCTCCCGTATCAAGCGGCATGGGCAGTGGTGCTTCCGTTTCGGCTCCTCACAGTGCTTGACCCCGTCGTTACGAAGCTTCTCCGTTACCCATATCTTTCAATCGCAATTGTCGCAGAGAGAAATTGATTAAGCACATGAAAGTCATTATTTCAGTCCCCGGCAAATTTCATGCGTTTGACCTCGGGCGCGAACTCATGAAGCGCAATTGCCTTGAAGAACTCATAACCGCGTTTCCGAAGCGCAAGGCGGGGGAGTACGGCATTCCGAGGGACAAAATCGTTTCCCTCATGGCGCCTGAAGCAATATTTCGCGTCTGGAGAAAATTGCCGCCGTTCATCCGGAGAATCTATAACCCGCACTACCTGGTGAGCAGTGTGTATGACGGTCTTGCGGCGAGGAATCTTCGTTCCGCCGACGTGTGCGTCGCTTGGGCGGGATATGCGCTGAAAACGCTTACGGAAGCGAAAAAGCGGGGCATGGCAGTCGTTTTGGAACGGGGAAGCTCTCATATAGAGTATCAAACACGGATATTGAAAGAAGAGTACGAAACTTTTGGCGCGAACGTGCGCCTCGCTCACCCGAAAATCATTGAGAAAGAACTCCGGGAATACGAAACAGCCGACCGCATAGCCGTGCCGTCGTCGTTTGTGAAGAAGACATTCATTGAAAAAGGAATCC
>Ga0154297_117_pt1 | contig 27520 bp, 31 predicted proteins | sample RifGroA1_FD_105591 | JGI IMG/M metagenome (GOLD analysis project Ga0154297, IMG submission 105591) | Candidatus Jorgensenbacteria bacterium GWA1_54_12
TGCAAACTATGCCCTGAAGCCAGGGTACAGCGGCGTTGCGGTGTATGCAAAAGAGAAACCGGAGAAGATAGAAAAGACGCTGGGGCATGCGCGACTTGATGCCGAAGGGAGAATATTGCACCTTGAGTACCCAGGATTCATCCTCATCGTTTTATACATACCTCACGGCGGCAGAGAAAAGGAAAATCTCGGTTACAAGCTTGAGATTTACGAGAGATTATTTGAGTATCTGAAACCGCTCCAAGACAAAAATGTCATTCTCGCGGGCGACTTCAACATCGCACATAGGGAGGTTGACCTCGCGCGCCCAGATAACAACAAGAACAATATTATGTTCACGCCGGAAGAACGCGCGCAGATAGACAAGCTTCTCGCACTGGGGTTCACGGACACGTTCAGAACGCTTCACCCGGAGGGTGGCAACTACTCATGGTGGCCGTATAGGGTGGATGCGCGTGAACGGAATCTCGGCTGGCGGATTGATTATATGTTCACCTCAAAAACGCTGACCCCTCAACTCAAGAAGGCGTTTATTTTGAGCGATGTGCGCGGGTCGGACCACTGCCCCGTGGGTGTTGAATTAACCGATTTCGGAGATTGATAGATTCTCCCAAGACACCGCATCAGCCCAATTCCCGAGAGGTGTTTTACAAAGCGCTTCTTTCTCATACTCATTCCCCGAAAAGGCGTCAACGGCTTCTTTGAGAATCTTTACCTTGTATCCACGAAAACAGAACTCCTGCGCCGTGCAAAGAACACAGCAGTCAAGCGTCAGCCCGATGAGCAGGACTTCTGTATCACTTTGCTTGCCGATTTCCCGCTCAATCCATTCGCTAAACCTTTTCGGGTCTTGATACGGCAAGCCGGGCTTTTTGGTTGGGTCGCCAATATTATCCCTCACCCAAATTGGTGAATTCATGCACTTTATCCAAATGTCCTTGTCTTTCACGGAATCAGGGATCTCCGACTCGTAGCCCCACTCACCCGGTCGGCAGAGATCAACTGGGTCGCTGGGTCTCGGCTGGCGATAATCGGATACAATCTCGGCTATCTTCAGATTGTGTTTTTCAAGAAATGGCACGAGGGTATTCTTTATGAAACCAACAGCCGGGCGCGGTCTGTAGCAGCGCCCGCCTTCGGCGGTGAAATCTTTCTGAAAATCAACTGAAACGATTTTGGTTTTCATAATCCACTATTTGTACAACGCGCCGTGAGTTCCAATTTCAAGAAAAATAACTGCTTTATTCCCTGCGTGGAGGTAAATTGCTCTCCAATCTCCCGTAATGTTAATGCTCCACTCGTCCGCTCTGTCCCCTGTCAACGGGTGGTTATTGAGTATGGGGTCAAATGGATCCTTCGCGAAAATCCGCAGGCGTTCATTGAATTGCCTGCGAATTTTGGCCGGAATTTTTCCACATTGTTTTCTGAAATTCCGGTGAAAAATAACGTTCATTTGGCATTGAGATACTTAATTGCCTCTTCAACATTGGAGAATGCCGGCGACAGATTTCTCCCCTTCTTTACATCTTCGGCGATCTTGTCCAGACGCTTCCGCACCGTTTTTTTCAATGTGCCCTCAACAAAGAAATGTACCTCCTTTGTACGGATAAATTGTTTCAGGTATGCGTTGACAACGGTAGAAAGCGGCATACCAAGCTCCTTGGCAACCTTTTGCGCCTTTTCTTTCGTTTCCCTGTCCGCCTTGATGTTGATGACCACTTTTGCCATATACCCAAAGTATATACAACGGATTACCGCTGTCAACGAGGGCAATATCAGCCCGTGTTTTTACTTACTTATGTTTGCGCTCAAGCTTGTATATTTGCGTATCATAACATCGTGCTGATGCACGGGCGCGGAGAGAACGCATCCCTGCTTCTCAAGCTCACGCTCGAGGGCTTTCATGTCGGCAACTTTAAGTTTTATCTCAATCTCGCGCATTTTATTGGGGAAATACGGCCAGCCACCATGACTGACCCCGTTCTCCCCTTCTCTAACTACGCCTGCAGATGATTGATTAAGTCCAACCGTTTAATGTTCACTTTTTCATCGCGGGTTAACATAAAAATGATTGCTTCAACCGACTCCTTCGGATCAAACATCCAAGGTTCGTGGTCTAAGTATTTATCTCCTGCTTTCTCGAATATTTTTGTCTCCATTCCCCCGGGATAGAATCCCATTACCCGCAGATTTTTATTATCAAACTCCTTCACCATCGCCTCGGTGAATCCCTGCATTCCAAACTTCACAGCGGAATAAATCGTGTGATAAAAACCCGACGGTATTTCCACCCCTGCGATACTCACGATGTTCAGTATCTGGCCGAATCCAGCCTTTTGGAGCTTGGGCAGCAACGTTCTGGTTACCAGTAAATGCGAAGCCAAGTTGACATTGACGAGCTCCAGTATCTTCTCGGGCGGAGCATCCACAGTATTCCCTTCAAGCCATACACCCGCGTTGTTCACGAGGATATCCAAATCACCCATTCCGGAAAACGCGCCGACTACACCATCGGGAACGTTGAAATCACACACCACTCCCGCCGAAGCGCCAGTTTCTTTTACCGAATTTTCTACTTTTTCCTTATTTCTACCGTGGATGATGACCTGCGTTCCCTTGCGGACAAGGGTAGCGGCGAGCAGTTTGCCCAAACCATCCGTAGAACCGGTGATTAATGCTTTTTTGTCTTTCAAATCCATACGCGCAATTTTAGTTCAGGACGTAAGTGGAAGCAATCACATTCCTCTCTATCGTTTCCAATACGCCTTAAACTGCTCTATCTCTGACACGAGGGTCTCTGCGGTTTGGCCAATGTAACGAATGGCACGGTCGTCAACATAAAGCCACGCAACCGGTTTTCCCGGATTCTCCCCTCGCATTTCCGGATTATCGTTGATGAAATCAGCGGGGATGGAAAAGCGCTCGCAGTATTTCTTTAAGAATTCGGTCCCGCGCGTGGAAAAAATCAGGATTCTGAACCCTTTTTCCTTGAGAAGATTCATCGCCTTAATCGTTTCCGCTATCGGCTCCTGGACGTCGTCGTGAGAAACGAAACCGTTGTATTGAGCAACAACCCCGTCAAAATCAAAGGCGATGATTTTTCCTTTCTTCGGTTCTTCTTGCATGCCTCTATACTATCCCCTCCCCTGGAAAAAATAAAACCATTCTCAACAAGGCGTGTTTGGACTTCATCAAGTTTCGAAATGATTAGCTTGCGAACTATAAGTGGTATAATAAAACACATGAAGAAAATTCTTTGGTTAGTGGGGTTGGTCGCTCTCGTCGCCGTCATTGTCGGAGGCGCGGTGTTCGTGTATTCAAAGCGTTCTCTGACGGCCGGCGCTCCCACCGTGCAGGGAAATCCGCCGGTCATCATTGGTTTCGCATTGGGGGCATTGCGCGAAGACCGGTGGCTTACCGACGAAAACCTTTTCACAGAGCGTGCCGAAGAGCTCGGCGCCATCGTCATTAAGGAAAACTCAAATTACGACGTGCCGACGCAGATGTCGCAGATAGAGAATCTCGTAAGCCAGGGAGCGAAAGTCATCGTCATTGTGGCAGCTGATTCCAAAGCGATTGCGCCCGCCGTTGAATCGGCCCGCAGTGCTGGCGTGAAGGTGATTGCCTATGACCGCCTTATCAGAGACACTGACATTGACGCATACGTTTCCTTTGACAATGTGAAAGTGGGTGAACTGGAGGCGGAGGGGGTGCTTGCCGTCGTTCAGAAAGGCAAGTTCGCATATATCGGCGGTGCGCCCACAGACAACAACGCATTCCTGGTCAAACAGGGCTCTATGTCCGTTCTTAGTCCGAAAATTGAGAGCGGCGACATACAGCTTGTGCTTGATGAGTTCACTCCGGACTGGGACCCGGCCGAAGCATACAACACCATGAGGGCATATCTCGCCACGGGCGGGACCGTTGATGCAGTAATCGCCGCAAATGACGGGACGGCATTCGGCGTCATTCAGGCGCTCGCAGAGAAGGGGCTTGCGGGGAGGGTGCCTGTGTCGGGACAGGACGCAGAACTCTCGGCGCTCCAGCGGCTCGTGCAAGGCACACAAACAATAACGGTTTACAAACCAATCAAAGCTATCGCAAATGAAGCTGCTAATCTCGCCGTGGCGATGGCAAGAGGGGTTGTCCCGGAAACAAAAGTTACCACCCATAACGGTAAGATGGATGTTCCTTCCTATTTTCTTGTTCCCGTCGCCGTTACCAAGGAAAACATAGCGAATACGGTTATTGAGGACGGTTTCCATACCTATGCCGAGATATATCAAGTACCCTCAACTCCGGAGACGCCACGGTAGCGCCCCGGACAATTCATGCGGAGCATACGGACCCGCCTTTTAGTTTCATTTTCGGCGATTATTGTGGTTCTCCTCGCCTTGAGCGTAGTTTTTGTATTTATGCACCTTACTCTCATCAAGTGGTACAAGGATATTACTACCAACATGATTGACGAGTATCGCCTTACGGAAGTGAGTACCGAGTTGACCAACTCATTCATAACACTTGCCAAGGCCATTAATGACGAATCCCTTCAGGACCGGTATGACGGTTTGCGCGCCGAAATCCAAATGCTCTTCTCAAAACTTGATTCGTCTATTGTGAACAAATCAAGTCAAGTAGCTTATCTCGGCCTCAAAAACACAGTGAACAGACTGGCTAGAGAGGTGGATGCGGGCATAAATGCTGTGCGGGAAGGAAATATTTCCATTGTCGGCTCAACATACGACACGGCACTCCGCCAAAGCTATTTCGTGGCGCAAAATACGGGGGTTCTCATCCTTAACGAACTTCGTTACGCCGAGCAGGTCCAGGCAAATGTCGCTCAAAGTGAGTTTTGGAGCAGGGTGCTGGGTATTGTTCTTTTTGTTTTGACCGCTATCGCCGCCGCGGTATATTCAATCCTCTCTTCCCGCCGCATCGTGACGCCTCTCGGCAAACTGACGAAAGTGGCTCAAGGCATTACCGGCGGGAACTTCAACCTTTCAGTGGGGAGAGAATTACTTGATGAAAGGGATGAGACGGGCATTCTCGCGCGGTCGTTTAATGTAATGATTCGCTATCTTCAATCAACCATTCAGGAACTGGATGCCGAAAAAAGAGGGGTTGAGAAAAAAATCGTGGGGCGCACGCACGAGCTTCAGGAAGAACAGGCGCGGTTTCTCGCCTCCATCTACAGTTTGCCTTTGGGATTTATCTTGGCCAACACGGAACACGTTCTCCTTCTGAAGAATGATTCGGCGAATGCGGCCTTGGGATTGCCGCCCGGGAATTTTTCAATACGTACGGCGATGCAGGCGCTCGGGGACGCGATTGACATGCAGGGGAAAATTGAAGAATGCATGACGAAAAAAGAGACGATTGTGAGCGATGTTGAGCATAGAAACAAATTCCTCAAACTTTTCTTTGCACCCATTGCCCTGTCGCCCGGCTCCGACGACATGATTGGTTATGTCATTCTTCTTGAGGATGTCACGGAAGCGAGATTGCTTGAACGGACGCGGGATGAATTCTTCGCCATCGCTTCACACGAGCTCCGAACGCCTTTAACCGCGATTCAGGGGAACACAGAGCTCATACAGGATTTCTTCGCGGAGAAGGTGAAAAACAAGGAGGTGTTGAGTATGATTTCCGACATTAGAAACGCGAGCGCGCGCCTTATCACCCTCGTGAACGATTTTCTGGACGTATCGCGCATAGAACAGCACAAAATAAAGTTCAAAAACGAACCCATTTCCGTCGCCGCTATCGCAAAAGAAGTTGTGAAAACGTTCACGACCGCGGCGAAGGAGAAAGGGCTTTCAATGCACATCAAAACTACCCGCCTCCTCCCGGACGCTTTCGGTGATGCCGACCATGTGCGGCAGGTGCTTATCAATCTCGTCGGAAACTCGGTGAACTACACCAAAAAAGGTTCAATCACCATCACGCTCGCTTCGGAGGGAAAATTCCTGAAAACTTCGGTCACTGATACCGGAATCGGCATTTCCGATGAAAGCAAGAAACTGCTTTTCCGAAAGTTCCAGCAGGCGGGAAGAAACATCTACACGCGGGACGTCACGCGGGGAACGGGCTTGGGATTGTACATTTCAAAACTTTTGATTGAAGACATGAAAGGAACGATATGGCTTGAGAAAAGCGAGGAAGAAAAAGGGAGTACGTTTGTTTTCACGCTCCCCTTGGCCAGTGTGATATAATTTGGAACAGATGGAGGAAATTTTTCTCATTGAAGATGACCCTCTCATGACGCGGATGTATGAGCGGGTTTTGCGACTGAACGGTTTTTCTTTTACCATCGCGCAGAACGGCAAAGAGGCGCTTCGGGTGTTGCGAGAAGCAGAACCGCTCCCCCGCCTTGTTCTTCTTGACATCATGATGCCAGAAAAGAACGGTTTGGATGTTTTGCGGGATATGAAGCAGGACCTGCGCCTTAAAGACATTCCCGTTATCGTCCTCACCAATTTGTCCGCCGGCGAGGAAGCGGGATTGAAAGCACTCTCGCTCGGCGCGGCACTGTATCTTATAAAAAGCCAGTACACGCCAAAAGAAGTGGTCGAGAAAATTAGGAGCATTCTCAATACTCAAAATGATACTCAGTAACAAAACCATTCTCCTTGTTGAGGACGACACCGTCTTGGCGAGAATGTACAGAAGAGGCATAGAGATTTCGGGAGGGAACGTGATAGTTGCGGAAGACGGAGAGCAGGCGCTCAGCACGCTCAAAACGGAAAAGGTAGACGCCGTGTTGCTTGACCTTATGATGCCGAAAGTGAACGGCTATGAGGTGTTTAAGAGGATGAAGGATGATGAGAAGATGAAGAGTATTCCGGTTATCGTGCTCACGAATCTTGACGAGCATCCCGAATACATTGAGCGCGTGACCGGAACCACTGCGGAGGAATACCTGGTGAAATCAAACGTTTCGGTGGACGAAGTCATCAAAAAAATCGCCCAGCACGTTGGGTGAAAAGGGAAGAAAATCACGGGAACAGGAATCATCAACGTGGAAGTGCCGACTATCTTTTCCTGACATCTGCCCAGAGAGAGATTATCCCCAAGGCCAGAAAGAGTTCCGCCTCAAGCCAATTTTGTTTTTGAAAAGCTTCAATTAAGGCAATTCCAAAAAAGATTATAAATACCGCGATGTTCGTGAATTTTGGAGCGCTCATGGGTTTTTTGTAAACCATAACTATCCCGTTTCTAGCTGTTTCTATTTCGTCAGAACTGAGACAAACATACCACCCTCACACAGTGGGGGTCAATTTCTCTAGCTTTAGTTTTCGTAATATATTCAATGCGGTTTCTGCCCCGTTGATTGCTCGGTGGGGGTCGGGTTCGGGCTCGATGCCAAAGAATTCACAAACTGCCTTTAAGTTAAAATGTTCAAGACCGTCGCCGCCCATTGCCCACGCTAACGTTAAAATATCTAGACGATGATAGTCCATTAAATTAGGAGCTCCTGTCACACGAAAAGCATTCTTAATAAATGACCAGTCAAAACTGACATTAAAAGAGGTGAAAATCGCATTTGTGGTTTTTTCCGAAAACATCGGCATGACTTCAGAAAGCTCCTTTGCGTCTCGCCAGTCATGGTCGTTGTAACCATTCCTGCTAAGAGCTGCCGGGACCGCGTTTTCAATATGATACGGTTTTATGAGCCAGTTTCCCGAATCAATCACTTCAAAGTCTTTCTGCTGAACAACCAAAAGCCCGATTTCCAAAATCTCGTGTTTTAACTCGTCGTCCCCAGACGTTTCAATGTCTACTACTGCAAGTGGTCGTTCTCTGAAATCCATTTGGTCACGTGGCTAACAAACTTTGAATCCGTACCTCTATTTCTGTTTCGCTTCAATGCCGTTCAGGTCGAATATCGCCGCTTTCATATCAGACAGTATAATGGTTTTTGGAGGTGAAAGAAGGAATGGGGGTCAAAATGTCCCCTTCCCTTGAGACGGGGTTGTGCCGTTTATTCGATGAACGTCAACGCCGTTCCCCGCTTATCCAGACGACCGGTGCGGCCGATGCGATGGATGTAGTCATCATACGTCGCCGGCGGGTCGTAGTTGATGACGTGGCTCACGCTGTCTATATCAAGTCCGCGCGCCGCGACATCAGTCGCGACCAGAACCTGAATACGACTTTCTTTGAACATGCCGAGCGCCCGCTTGCGCTGGGAATTATTTTTGTTTCCGTGTATGGAATCTGCCCTGAATCCCATGCAAATGAGCGCGCGCGAAATCTTCTCGACGCCGTATTTGGTCCGCCCAAAGACGAGTACCTTGTCGAACCCATCTTTCTTCAGCAGTTCGTCGAGCACATCCAGCTTCGTTCTGCCCAGACCGATTTTCACAATGTCCTGTTCCACATTTTTTGACGTATCGCGCGTCTTCACCGAAATTCTGATAGGGTCTTTTGTAAATTCTCTGATAAGCCCTTCTATCTCGTGTGAGATGGTCGCTGAGAAGAAAAGGGTGTGCCGGTTCTTCGGCATCTCGCCCAGTATCCGCCGCGTGTCGCCGATGAATCCCATGTCGAACATCCGGTCCGCTTCGTCGAGGACGACGGTATTGAACTTAGACAAATCAATCATCTTCCTCCCCATCAGGTCTTTCAGCCGTCCCGGCGTGCCGACAATCAAATTGTATGAACGGCGAAGCTCCGACATCTGTCGGTTAATATTCATACCTCCCACGCAACAAACGGAGAAAAGCTTCATCTCCCGCACGAACGATTTGAATTCGTCGTCTATCTGGAACGCAAGCTCGCGCGTTGGGGCGATGATGAGCACCCGCTCCCGCCGGTTGCGTAATATTTTGTCGATGAGCGGCAGGAGAAAGGCGGCTGTTTTGCCCGTACCGGTATCCGCGATACCAACGACATCGCGGCCGTCCATAATATACGGGATAACCTGGTCCTGTATCGGCGTGGGCACTTCATAGCCCTTTACTGCCACTGCTCCCACGAGCTGCTGGTCTATCTTAAAATCGCAGAACCCGTGTTTCACTACATATGCCGCCTCTTCCCCCACGGCGACCGCTTTGTTCACGAATCGCGCGGGGTTGAGCGCCTTCTCCGTCCGGCGCGGGTGCTTCCCCGGCCGTGAACTGAACGAACGCGACGATTTTCCCTGGCGTCTCGTGGAATATCCTCTTCTATACATTTATTTTTTCAGCCCGTTGCAATCGGAATCCTTCAAACAAAAAAGACCTGTCGGTCTCGTAAAGTTCTTGAGAAGTACTATGAGATTCAATCACTTCGGTACCTTGGTATGGAGTATATTACGAAACAGGCGTTTTGTCAATAGAGATTGAAACTATTTAAGGAATCTGCCCGACCCCGTCTCGGTCGGGAACTATTTTTCAGGACCGGTATTTTTCTTCCTTTATCTTATTCAAGATATCTTTTACCTCCTTCAATCTTTCATCATCCAAGATTGAGATTGCGATAACGTTGGAATTCAATTTTTTCAGCGTAGCCAGCTTCTTTTTTATGGCCAATGGCGACGCAGAGTCGCTTTTGCTTAAAAACAGATACTCCGGCTTATCCAGGAGGGCTTTATTGTAATCGCCGAGTTCTTTTCTGATAACCTTATAATCTTCCGCCGGAGTGTCTGATTCAGCGGAGATGAGATGAAAAATGATTCCTACCCGTTCGATATGGCGCAGAAATTTTATACCCAGTCCTTTTCCCCCGGACGAGCCCTCAATAAGTCCCGGGATGTCCGCGATGACAAGTTCGTAATAAACCCCAAGATTCGGCTCAAGAGTCGTGAAAGGATAATCCGCGACCCGGCTTTTTGCGCTCGTAAGCTCGTTTAGCAGACTCGACTTGCCGGCGTTCGGCAGTCCGACAAGTCCGATATCCGCGATGAGTTTTAGCTCCAGCCGTAATTTGAATTCTTCGCCGGGTAGCCCCTGTTGGAACTGCATAGGCGTCGTATTCTTTGAAGAGCGAAAAAGAAAATTGCCCTTGCCACCATTACCCCCTTTCGCAAGAAGCACGTGTTCGCCAATTTTAACGATTTCCACATTGTTTCTATCGGTAAGGTTTTGGATAACGGTACCAACGGGAACATTTATGATGAGGTCTTCCCCATCGTGACCGTCCCTGAATTGTTCTTTGGCGTTCATGCCGTGTTGTGCCCGCAACACCTTTTTATGGCGGAATTGTTGAAGCGCACTTAAGTCAGAAACACCATAGGCGTAGATGCTCCCACCTTTTCCGCCGCTTCCGCCAGTAGGCCCAAGCGACATAAGATTTTTATTGAACGCCACGGCGCCTTTCCCGCCATTTCCCGCGAAGACACTAATAGTAACTTCGTCAATAAACATACAAATATTATGCCGACTCGTTCCCTGATTTAGAATCGCCAGACATTAGTTAGTCAGTGATTTCATTTCTCTAAAGTCCCGAAGTCGAGAGCCACACACGGCTCATCCCCCACTACCCACGCATCATGTTTTGGTCCTATTTCAAATGCATCTCCCGGGCCAACAGACATCTCTTTTCCATTTGTCCCTTTTATGACCATTTGACCTGAAATAATATAACCGATATGAGCCTCGGAATCTTTGCCTGTTTGTTTGCCTACATGCTCAGACCATTTCCATCCAGACAGATAGGTTCCCCGACCAATAAAGACTGATTCCAATATTACGGCGGTTCGTTCACTGCCATCCAGGAACGTCCACGACTTTTCATTACTGTTTAAATTTTTTATTGTAATTGCCATAGAAATTTACTTATTTTTAATGTAACTCCGCTTTACTCCGTTCTGTGGAGCGATGAACTTGTAGCTTCGCTCCGCTTCAGACAAGTTCTATCGGCTGCCGGGCCAGGACTCGAACCTGGAGTTTCCGCGTTCAGAGCGCGGCGTCTTTACCAATTTGACCACCCGGCAATACGGTTCCACTATATCAGTATTCGCGGAATTTTATCAACTTCTTACAAGCGAAAACCTCGTTCTTCCTTGAAAGTTGCATCTTGTACCAACTATAGTGCGGATGAAATCCTAATCTTTTAAGACGTTTTTCTACTGCATTGAGAAGTGATTTGTTTCTATTCGTGAATATAAATTTATAGGTACAGGTGGGAAGATGGATGTTGAACGACCCCTCTGCCTCGTAAAGTCCTCTGAGAAATCGTATGACGTACTCTCTTTTTCTGTCTATCCATGACGGCACGATGATTGATTTTTTGCCCCTGTTTCCTGTGGGTATACCGAGTCGTTTGCTTATGTACTTCTCGTAGATTCTTATGTGGATGCATTGAGATTTCTTGCTCTTATACAACGCTGGTCCTTTCCCAAATACACGCTTCACAAGTGAGCGGTATCTTCTGATAAATCCTTTATTCTCTGAATTTGAGGCTATGTCTAATCCTTCTGTTCTCTGGAATTCGTGGATGCTTCCATCGCCCCAGATGACACCTATCAATTCCGCAAGGTCACCGTTTTTGACCAGTGAAGTATAGGGCGGTTTATGTTTTCTGCGCCACTTAGCAAAATTATCTATCCCCTTTCTTTTGAACGTATCTGATATTTTTGCAACACTCGGATGAGTATCCTTTGTAAACCCCGCACACCATGGTGGAGGACGTTTCTTCAGGCTTTCTTTCCACTTCTTAAAGCGTGGGTCTGTTTTTGGAAGCAACTGTAGTAACATTCTCACCTTATTATACCATTAGGCGACAGCCATGGTATTTCACCACAATCTTTGTATGGTATAATGCGCGTATACCGAAAAAGGGCGACGGATTTGTAACATTAACTCATTACATATATGGCACGCACGGTTATAAAGCACGACGGCACGAAGGAGCCGTTTGACGCGGATAAGGTTAAGAAATCGGTTCAGATGGCGGCGGAAGATGCTGGCTTGGAGCCCGACCGCGTTCAGGATGCGGTGATGCGCGCATCACAGGCGGCGCTGGAACTCGCCGCAGGCGTCGAAGAGATTGCGACAAGCGAGTTGCGCGACAAGATTCTGGAAGTGCTTGATAATATAGAGCCCACGGCCGGCGACTCCTGGCGCCGATACGAGGAGACGAATAAGTAAGATAAGCGATAAAAAGAGGCGCCTCTCGGCGCCTCTTTTTTATACCTTTAAATACCGCCTGATGGCGATAATGCTTGACGTGATGCCTAAGACAACGCCGGCACTGAACTGGTAGAAGAAAAGGCGTAGGGCGCTCCCGGCAACGTATGCGCCGAGATTGAATGACGGGACAAACGTGGCAAGCTGGGGCGAGACGGCGTTTGCAATCGGCATGAAGATGGCGAAACCTACGATTGCGGCAATCGTGCCATAAATAATCCCCTCCACCATGTAGGGACCTCGAATAAACTGGTTTGATGCGCCGACAACGCGCATAATGCCGATTTGGTCTTTGTTTGAAAAAATCGCCAAGCTAATCGTGTTGAATGTCACCATGATGGCAAGGAATATAAGGAAGAGCGTGAAAATGAGAACGCCCGCATTCATGCCGTTCACCAGCTTCTCCAAGCGAGTAATGACAAGCTCGTTCTGTGCGTAAGATACTTCTTCAACAACGTCCACAAGCGCGGCGGAATTCAGATATGCGGCGATGGAACCGTACTCGCTCAAATCAGTCGCCTTGATGTTCAGGGATGCAAGGAGCGGGTTCGTTTCCAGCTCATTCAAAGTTTGCGTAATTACTTCGTCGTCTCCGTGGCGTTCCTTGAAGGCGGTGAGCGCTTCATCGCGGGAAACATATTCAATCTCTTTCACCTCTTCAAAATCCTCCATCGTCTTCTTCATGTTCAAAATGTTGTCCTCGCCGACGTTGCTCTTGAAGTAGACGCTGATATCCACCTTGTCTTTGATTTCCGCAACGGCACTCCCCGCAAACACGTTGAAGAGGATAATCCCTTGAAACACGATGAGCGCGAGAGTCATGACCCCAATCGTCGTCGCCGAAAGCCAGGCGTTCCGTTTAAAGCTCTGAAACCCGTATTTTATGATGCGCCAGAAAGTAATCATACGGTAAATTTGCCGTGTGCCTCGTCGCTTACCAAGAGTCCATTTTCAAGCGTGATGACGCGCTCGTCAAGAGAGTCAATGATTTCCTTGTCGTGGGTCGCGAGGAGCACGGTGCTTCCCAGTTCGTTAATTTTGTTCAAAAGCCTGATAACTTCCCACTTATTCAGAGGGTCAAGGTTGCCGGTCGGCTCGTCAGCGATAATCACATCGGGGCGGTTAATCATGGCGCGCGCAATCGCGACGCGCTGTTTCTCTCCCCCTGAAAGCTCCGCGGGAAACTTGTGCATTTTGTCTTTCAACCCCACAAGGTCCAAAACCTGCGGGACAATGTCATCAATCTCGTGCTGGGGATACCCTTCTGCCTCAAGTACAAATGCCACGTTCTCAAGCGCGGACTTCTTTTCCAGAAGGCGAAAGTCCTGGAATATGACGCCGATGTGGCGGCGAAACGCCGGCAGTTCGCGGTGCTTTAATTTATTCACTTCATACGACCCGAAAAAAATCTGCCCCTTGGTCGGTTTCTCTTCTCCAACCAGGAGCTTGATAATCGTTGACTTGCCGGCGCCCGAGCGGCCGACGATAGACACGAATTCATTCGGCTGTATCTTGAACGTTATCTTATCCAGCGCCACGGACTCGCGCCCGCTCTGCCGATATTCCTTACTGACGTTCTTGAACGTTATCATCTGTAATGATTATTGTAACCTAACTTTTACTTCTTCTCAAACAAAAGATCCAGGTTTCCGTCCAGAATTTCTTCAACTTTACTCATCTTTATTCCCAATCGGCGGTCGCGCACCTGCTTGTACGGATGAAGCACATATGAACGTATCTCGTGCCCCCACTCGGGCGTTACTTTCACCCGCAAGTGCGCAACGTCTTCTTCTTGCCTGCGTTCAAGTTCCTGCGAGAGTTTTGCTTTCAAAAGCTTCAGCGCAATCTCGCGGTTCCGCGCCTGCGAACGCTCCGCCTGTGAGCCGGCCGTAATGCCTGTCGGCACATGCACCACACGCACCGCCGTTTCAACTTTGTTGACGTTTTGCCCTCCGGGACCGGATGAGCGGAAGAATTCGTATTTCAAATCCTTCTCGGGAATGACGAGTGATGCCGCGCTCAGGTTTTCAAGCTCCGGGAGCACCTCAACCAGAGCGAATGAGGTGTGGCGGCTTTGCTTTGCATCAAACGGCGAAATGCGCACGAGGCGGTGAACGCCTGACTCGTCTTTCAAACGGTCATATGCGCCCTGCCCCCTCAATTCAATCGTGTTGCCGTCCACAACGGTTTCTTTCCAGCCCTTGCGGCCGGCGTAGGCGGCGTACATCTTAAGAAGCATGAGCGCCCAATCTTTGGCGTCATCTCCTCCTGCTCCCGCAAACGTGGAGACATATGCAATATTCGGATTATGCTGCATCTGAAACAAAGTTTATGGAAACCGCCTGCCACTGAGTCCCGACGCCCCGACTGCAACGTCGGGGGTCGGGACCCCGACTCCGCTACGCGGACGTCGGGGCTACTCCGGCGTTGAGGTCAAGGTGTTTCCTGAGCCACCTCCCGGGTTTGAACCGGGGACCTACGCTTTACGAAAGCGTCGCTCTGCCAACTGAGCTAAGGTGGCCTGTTTACTCTTTATATAACCGTCTTGGATAATTTTCTCAATATAATCCCTTCGTTTCAACTTTTTCAATCTTGACTCAATATATCGAGCCTCTTTCAGAGAACCGAACTCTTGACTAAAAACTAATTCAACATTCCCCAGTCTTTTTGTTGACGGAGTGAATCCGCCTTTATGATGCTGTATCCGCTTCTCCAAATTTACCGTACTTCCCACATAGTACTTCCCGTTCTTCTCGCTTTTGAGAATGTACACGCAAGCCATTTGACGCGAATTTCTGCGCGCTTACTGTGCCATGTTCCAGAGCGTGAGCACAATGACCATGCTCCCCGCCGCAATGCTGTTCCAGGTCACGAGGTTATAGCTCGCGTACCCCAATATCCACGGCGCCGTAATGAGCCATGCGCCGACCGTGATGAGCGCCCAGCTGTTCCATTTCATGGCTCGCTTACTTCTCAAGCAATGTTTCTACCGCCTCCTTCATAGACTCGTAGGGCAAAGCTCCCGGCACGGGTATGCGGTCGTTTCCTGCAATGATGACCGAGAACGGCGTCCCGCGCGCGCCCACGTCAATCGCTTCGTTAATGTGCGCCTGAATCTTTTCATCGTGGTCGCCCTTGGCAAGACACGTAGTAAACTCTTCGCGGTCAAGCCCGACATACTCGGCAATGTTCGGCAATTCAGCCGGGTCCAGGCCGTTATTTGACGGCGTCACTTCAAGCAGGCGGTCGGTGTATTTCCAGAACATTTCGTTCCCTCCCAAGGCTGCCGCGCACTCCGTTGCCACCGATTCCTTGAATGCCTTTGGGTGAAGCTGTGCCAGGGGGAAGTGGCGGTATACCCATGCAACGTCATTCGGGTATTCGCTCACAATCCTCTGCATTGCCGCATGAAACACCTTGCAGAACGGGCATTCGGTGTCGGAATATTCCACGACGACAATCTTCGGGTTCGTCGCGCCGCGCACGTGGTCGCTTTGCGTCACCGGCTTTACATTTTTCAGCATGTTCGCCTCAAGAGCGCCCGCGTCCGCATTTCCTCCCGCACTATCCTTCTTACTCGCGGTGTAAATGAACGAACCCGAGATAAGCACCGCCGCGGCCAAGATGCTTACGGGCAAAATGAGCTTTGCTTTATCCATGTGGACAATCATACCATAGGGGAGGTAAAGTTCAAATACATGAGAAAAATGGTCATTTTTTGGGGCGACATCGCCCTTTTATACGGCGCGCTGGCTCTAACGCTCCTTATTCGTTACGGAACGTTTGCCTACGGCGCGCATTTTGCCGACCACCTTTTGCCCTTCACCTTCATCTTTGCGGTGTGGATATTTGTCTTTTACCTCTTCAATCTTTACCAGTATAAATTCCTCCGCACCGCGCTTCTCTTCCAAACCGTCATGCTTGCCTCACTCGTTGCTGGCGCCCTTTCCATGGCACTCTTTTATTTCTTTCCGGGGTTTTTCGGCCTCACGCCGAAGGTGAATCTCCTTATCTTCATTCTCGCCGCCGCCGCGCTCAAGTACTTGTGGCAGCATCTTGTCATCCTCCGCTTCTTTCCGCAGGCGGCTGTTCCCATTCTCGTCATCGGTTCCTCTCCCCTCACGATGCAAATGGTGCGCCACTTGGAAACGCATCCGCATTTGGGTTACCGCGTGGCGGAATGGATAAAGGACCCCACCCCCGCGTTTCACGAAGACGTGAGCCGCCTTGCGGCGCAGGGCGTGCATGTGGTCATCGTGCACGACCAGCTTATCGGTGCGCACGGCGTCGCACAGTCGCTTTACCGCCTCCTTCCGCGCGAAGTGAACATTATCCCATTCTCCGCATTCTACGAAGACATTTTTGAGCGGATACCGCTGGATGAGATAAAGGAAGAATGGTTCATCGCGCATGTCTCGGTGCACCGGCCGTTCTATGACCGGTTGAAACGCATGATTGATGTCGTGCTCGCCGGTGCGCTCCTTGTCGTTCTTTCCCCTCTTATGATTCTCACGGCACTCGCCGTTCTCGTTTCGTCACGGGGCCCTGTTGTTCTCAAGCAACGCCGCATGGGAAAAGACGGCGCGCTCTTTACGATGTATAAGTTCCGCACGATGTATCACAATTCTTCCGGTCCCCTGTGGACGCGGCACGGCAAAGACCCTCGCGTTACGCCCGTCGGCACCGTGATTCGCACCGCGCATCTGGATGAATTGCCTCAGCTCGTCAATATCATCCGGGGCGATTTGTCATTCATCGGGCCGCGCCCCGAGCTTGAAGGCCTTGCGGAACAGTACGCGGCGCTTCCCTACTACGACATGCGGCACATCGTGAAGCCGGGGCTGACCGGCTGGGCACAGGTGAATTTTAAGCCGAGCGCGTCGCTTGAAGAAGCAAAAGAAAAACTCTGTTATGATGTCTATTACATCAAGAATCGGTCGCTCTTTCTTGACCTTATGATTGCCATCCGTTCCGTGAGATACTTTTTTACGAATCGCCGCTAAGTGAGTATTAAAAGTTTTCTTTTCAGAAATACCGGAACGCGCCAGACGGTCATCAAAAACACCTTCTGGCTTTCGGCAAGCGAATTCGGGAGCCGGCTTCTTCGTGCAGGCGCCATTATTTATGCCGCCCGCGCCCTGGGCGCGGCGCAATACGGCATATTTTCATACGTCTTGGGCCTTGCCGGGTTCTTCACCGTTTTTGCCGATGTCGGCGTGAAGCAGATTATGACCCGCGAGGTAAGCCAAAAGCCCGAAGAGGCAAATGCATACTTCGCCACTGCGTTTTGGATAAAGGGAGCGCTCCTTTTTATCACGTCGCTTCTTGTCATCTTCGTCGCTCCCCATTTCTCGAAGATTGAGGGTGCGCGGGCACTTGTCCCCCTTGTCGCGCTCCTCACCGTTTTTGACAACCTGCGGGAATTCTCCGCCGGCTATTTCCGCGGGAAGGAAGAGATGCAATATGAAGCGCTCCTCACGCTTACGACGAACGTCGCCATTGCCATATTTTCTTTCGTTATTATAACAGTTGCCCCGACGGCACGGGCTCTGACCGTGACGTATATTCTTTCCGCCGGCACCGGCACCGTGCTTGGTTTTATTCTTCTCCGCAAACAGTTTGCCCGCATTGTTTCGGATTTCAAGAAAACGTTTCTCACGCGCATCATACACTCTGCATGGCCCATCGCGCTCATGGGTCTTGTCGGCGCGTTCACCTTGAATGTTGATATCATCATGCTCGGATTCTACAAAACCGCCGAGACGGTCGGCTTTTACGCCGCGAGCCAGAAAATCGTCCAGCTTCTTTACATGCTCCCTGTCATTATGGCGGTTGCTACATTCCCTTCGCTTGCCCGCTTCGTCAAAAACAAAAACACCGAAAAGGCGCGCATGCTTATGGAAAAAACGGTGCGTGCCATTTACCTCATCGCCATACCTCTTGCTGTGGGCGGTCTCATTCTTGCGCCGGGAGTCATCCGCTTTTTGTACGGCGAAGGGTATGAGCCCGCCGCGCCCATCTTGCGCCTTCTCGTTCTCACGCCTCTCGTCGTGTATCCTGCGGGCATCGTGAGCAACTTCGTCTTCGCCCACGACGAACAAAAGAAAATTGCTCCGTTTGTCGTTATCGGCTCGCTCTTAAATGTCGTTCTGAACGTTCTCCTCATCCCCTCTTTTGGAGCCCTCGGCGCGGCGTTCGCGACGCTCGTGTCGCAGGCAGTTTACAACGGCGGCATTTGGTTCCGCGCCAAGCGCATTATGCAATTCAAAACGCTCTCAAATCTGAAACGCGCCGTCATCGCCTCGGGCATTATGGGATTTGCCGCCATCGTCCTCCAGCTTTTGGGCGTGCACATTCTCGTGAACATTATCCTCTCCATCGGCATTTATGCCGGCGTTCTGTACCTTCTGGAAGAAGATATTATTCTTGAACTGAAGCGCGTGCTCCTTCCGAGGCTCGTATCCACCGGTCATGCCATAAAGAAAGCGTCAAAACGGTCCATATCTCAAAAGGACGGCGAAGCTTCCTGACGCGGTCGCCGTTCAAAATCCCTTCTTCCCGAAGCCCTGAGTTTTCTATCGTTTTCAAAAGCGGCGCCGCCGTTTCGGGCTTCGCGAGCCACTCGGGGAAGGGTGCGCCGAATCCCTGCTTTTTGCGGCGCAGAATCTCGTCCGGAACAATGCCCTGGACTGCGCGCTTTAAAACGTGCTTTAGCTCGCCGTCTTTAACCTTCACCCGCTCGGGGATGCGGAATGCAAGCTCCACGAGGCGCTTGTCCAAAAACGGCACGCGCGCTTCAACCGAATGCGCCATCGCCATTCGGTCAACCCGCTGGAGCAAGAATTCGGGAATGCGGTGCTTTATGTCTACGTAACTCATCCGTGCGAGCGCATCAAGGCCGTGCGCATCGGCTTCTTTGTAGAACGGCGCGAGAACGGCGTATTCGTGCCCCGGCGCAAGCGTTTTCCGATACGCGGGGGTAAGGAGCAATTCCTTGTCGGTTGGCGTGAAAGCAATCGCGTGGCCCCAATAGGGCTCTTCGCCCTGTGCGAAGCGGCGCGCATATTCGTTCTTGAGAAGCATGTGCGGCAGGCGCTTCAAGAACTCCGGCAGGCGCGCCGCGTGGCGCCAAACGCGTTCATACAGCCGTGTTGCGCGAAGCGTCGCTTCGTAGCCTACAAAAAGCTCGTCGGCTCCTTCTCCAACCTGCGCAACCGTTACGCCGCTCTTCTTGATGAGTTCCGAGAGATAATACACAAGAAACGTAATCGGGTCGCCGTTCGGGTCGTCAAAGTGATTGGCATACACGGGAAGAAAACGCATGAGCGCTTCGTGGCCGACCACGAGCTCGTGCCGATGCGAGCCGAGTGTATCGGCGACCTGCCGCGCATAGCGCAATTCGTCGTATTTCTCTCCGTACCCTGCGGCCGCAACGGAGAACGTTTCTACCGGCGCACCCAAGGCCCGGCTCATAAGCGCCGCATTCACCGACGAGTCAATACCGCCCGAAAGAAAACAGCCGAACGGAACATCCGAAACCATTTGTCCGCGGATTGAGTCGGTCAAAATTTTTAAAACTTCCTCCGCGTATTGTTCCTCGCTCGCGTCCTTTTGGTATTCGCCATCAAGCGGGCTCCAGTACGGCGCAATGACCGGCGCTTTTCCCTCTTCAATTATGAGCGTGTGCCCCGCCGGAAGTTTATGTACATCCTCAAAGAGCGTGTGGGGCGCAGGGAGCGAAGCAAAGGTAAGGTAGTACGACGCATTCTCTTTGGCGAACCGCTTTTGGAACGCAGGGTGCGCAAGAATTGCCTTAATCTCCGAGCCGAAATAAAACGAGCCGTTTTGCACCGCGTAGTAAAAAGGTTTTATTCCCACGTGGTCGCGCGCGGCAAAAAGGAGCTTTTTCACGTCGTCCCATATAACAAAAGCGAACATGCCGTTGAAGCGCTTGACGCACTCCGTTCCGTATTCCTCGTATGCGGCGAGTATGACCTCGGTATCGCTTTGCGACGCGAAGCGATGCCCCTTCTTTTCGAACTCCGCGCGCAGTTCCTTGAAATTATATATTTCGCCGTTGTAGACGATGTGGAGCGCGCCGCTTGTCATCGGCTGGGCTCCCGCTTCCGAAAGGTCAATGATTTTGAGGCGCCGCGAACCCAAGCCCACGCGCCCGTCGGGCGACATATACGTTCCCGCCGCATCCGGACCGCGATACATAAGCGTGTCGCGCATCGCGTCAACGTCTTCCCTCCGCACGGGGCGGGAATCGGCGAAACGATACAATCCTGCTATGCCGCACATGCGGTCATTGTACCGTCATCCGGCGCAAAAGGAAGAGCCCCGCTGTAGCGGGGCTCAAAGTGCGATACTGTGCGACATTCTATTCAAGGAGGCGCCCGTTGTGCCACATCACCAGTTTGGCGAGCAGGAGATCCCTCTGTTCCTGCGACGCGCACAGCTGGTCCAGGAGGTAGGTAACCACCTGTTGCGGGCCGCGTTCGGAGAGGGCTATGTCGAGCATCTCGGGCTGGGTAATCTGGAACACCCAGGCGAGAAATTGGAGCATGTAGGTCTCGTAAGACCTGCATTCTCTCCGCGGAATCACTTCTTCTCTCTCAAAGAGATTGAGCATTGCCGGCGGGTCAATCCGCCGCAACTCCGTTCCCCACTCCGGGTCACCGGCAAGGCGGTCCGGCCAGTTTTGAAGCCGCTCTGTCGCCTTCCGTTCCGGGTTTCCGACGTATGCCGCGGTGGCGCGGAACCCCTCAACCTTGTCCAGGTCGCGAAGCGTCTTCGCGAGCTCAAGTGCTTCGCGAACGCCTCCGACCACGTCGAGCGTCGGGTTGTTCTTGTGGGAGTGGCATTCTACCGCCGTGAGCGCCCATCGCCCGACATCCGTTTCGGCAAATGCGCCGAAGATCGGGCGCAGGATGCGAACGCTGTCCAATCCATGGAGCTCATCCGGGTACGGCGCCGGACGCTCCGCATTGAGAACAAGGTCCCACGAACTTTTGAAACTGTCGGAAAGCGCTACGGTTCCAGCCGCAAGGCCTTGTATGGTGGCCTGTACCATGCGGCCCAGGTCATGTGCCGCAAAGAGCACCGCGAAGAACGCTTGTTCCAGTTCCCCAACGCCCAGGAAGGGCGCAAACTCTTCTGCTCTCTTCGCGCATTCGCGGGCGTGCCGTGGCTTTATCCGTTTCCAGCCCATTGTGTCCGGCAGAACAAGCGCGATGTTATCGTAAGCACTTATGATTCTCACGAGGAACTTGTACAGTTCCCGCACGGTCACGGAAGCCGTGAGCTCGGTTCGGATACGCGGATATCTTTCAAGAAATGTCCCCATCCTCGTTACCTCCACAGTCCATATTCGTACCTTAAGGAACGTGGGTTCAAAGTGGCACGTTCTTGTTTCTCCGTCAAGTATTTGCGCCTAGCCCAGCACTTCCGCTATTTTCTTCGCGATTCTCTCTGCGGCATGACCATCACCAAAGGCGGCGTGCTTTTTTGACACTGACGCGTGGAATTCATGGTCGCGCAAGAGCCGTAACGCATATTCGAGAATTCGCTCCGTGTCGGTTCCTGCGAGAAGCAAGTTCCCGCCGCTTAATCCTTCCGACCGTTCAGTCACGTTCCGCGCCACAATGGTGGGCGTACCGAAATAAGAAATTTCTTCCTGAAGTCCTCCCGAGTCAGTGATAATGAAATGCGCCTTTTTTAAGAGAAAGAGATATCGGTCATACCGAACCGAATCAATGAAGCGTATGCGCTGACTGTCACGAAAAACGGCATGCGCTGTTTTTATAACGTTCGGATTCGGGTGCATCGGGTACACGACAAACACGTCTTCATGTTCGTCAACCAGCGCCTTCACCGCCCGCATAATGTTTTCCATCTCCTTCCCGAAACTCTCGCGCCGGTGCGTCGTGAAAAATACCATTTTCCCGTTGGTGCGGGAAAGGTCAATGTTGTAGGTCTTCCGGAAAAACTCGTCCAGCAGTTTTTCTGCTTCGGCATTTTCCTGGCGTTCCGCAATCAGTCGGACGGCATCCATTACGGTGTTCCCGGTAACAAAAATGCTTGACCCGTCAATCCCCTCCCTCAAAAGGTTTTCTTTTGCGGCTTCGGTGGAAGCAAAATGAATATCTGCAATCGCACTAATGAGCCGCCGATTCATTTCCTCGGGAAACGGCGCATATTTGTCGTGCGTTCGAAGTCCCGCCTCGACGTGCGCGACCCGTATCTTCAGGTGGTACGCGAGGAGTGCCGTAAAGAGCGCCGTGGACGTGTCTCCTTGGATAACAATAAGGTTCGGTCGCTCCTTTCGCACAAGCCGGAAAAAGCGGAAAAGACCCCAGAGTATTTTGAATCCGCTCACGATACGCTTAAAGAGCGAGTTACTGAACAACCCCGCGTTCCCGAATGGGAACGCAATGTCTGCCTCCGGCTCGACGCCGAATTGCGCGAGCGACTGCGCGGCAAGGCGCGGCTGCTGGCGCAACAGGCAAACCATCGTTTCCAAGTCGGAACGTTTTTTCAGTTCGGCGACGAGCGGCGAAAGCTTGATTGCTTCCGGTCTTGTCCCGAAAACCACGAGTACCTTTGGCGTCTGCATAGCGAGCACCATCATACAGTATCGTTCTTTAGGGCACAAGTATCACGACTGGTCAATTTTGACGAATACCGTTGCGCGTGTTATTGTCAGCCCCTATGAAAGGTATCGTTCTTGCCGGAGGAAGAGGAACGCGGCTGCATCCTCTCACCAAGATTATTAACAAACATCTCTTGCTTGTGGGCAACGAGCCCATGATTTTCAATCCCCTCCGAAAACTCATTGAGGCGGGCATTCGGGATATTTTGATAATCACCAACTCTGAAGACGTACCGATGTTCAGAGAATTGCTGGGAGATGGAAAAACATTTGGTGCTGTTTTCCATTACCAAGCCCAGCTTGAAGCGAGCGGTACCGGAAGCGCACTGCTCTCCGGGGAAACGTTTGCCGGAGGCGAAAATATCATCGTCGTTTACGGGGACAACATCACGACAACTTCTCTCGCTCCTTATATCCAGTCATTCTCGCGCCAGAACGAAGGCGCTCTCATTCTCCTTAAAGAAGTAAAAGATCCTCGCCGATTCGGAGTTGCGACGGTGAGCGGGAACCGCATTACCGATATAGAAGAAAAACCAGACAATCCAAAATCAAACCTCGCCATTACGGGAATCATCATGTATACGCCGGGAGTGTTTGATGTAGCAAAGAAACTTGAGCGCTCGGTTCGCGGAGAGTATGAAATGACGGATATCTACCGGCGGTACATGGAGAGCGGAAAACTGCGGTACGAAATCATCAAAGGAGAATGGGTGGACGCCGGAACTCCCGAATCTCTTGCCGAGGCGGCCCGGCTGCTTCTTAAGCTTGAGGCGCAAGGCGGCAACCGCAACTTATAACACTGCCTCCCACTGCGACACGCATACTTCCGGGGTGAGATATTTTTCCACGTACCGGAGACCGTTTTCTCCCAATTCCTTCAGCTGGGAACGCTCCCGGTACATCTGCATGAGCGTTTCGTAGCATGCGTCTTCGTTTTCGTATGCGGCCGTGTAACCGCAGCGCGCTTCCTGCACAATGCGATGCGCCTCGCTTTTCGCATGCAAGAAACCCAAAACCGGCAGTCCCGATGCGAGATAGAACATGATTTTCGCCGGAACTGCGGGCGTTGTGTTCTTTGACGTCAGTGTCAGAACCCCCACGTCCATGTCCTTCAAGAACGCGATGTATTTTTCCTTTTCTATGTAAGGGCGGAACGAAACATTCGTCAGTTTTTTCTCTTTTACCATCCGCTCCAGCTTCGCCTTTTCCGTGCCTTCCCCGGCAATAACGAAGTGAATGTCGTGCATAGGCGCGCACCGTTCCGCCAGGCGTATGAGCAGGTCAACTCCCTGCGAAGGGCCAATGACCCCTCCGAAGTGAAAAATCATTTTGCTCTCTAGGCGAAGCTCCGAACGGTACGCGCCGGTTCCTTTTATCTCTTTAAACGGCTTTACGTCTATCCAGTGGCGCACGACGGTAACCTTGTCTTCCGGCACTCCCCTCTTCTCAATCATAAAATTCCTGTGCTCATACGACGGGGTGACAATCGCGTCGCTTGTCCGGTATGCCCACCGCTCCATTATTTCAAAGAACCGAATCAAGAGCGGATTGCGCAATACTCCCAAATCAACCGCGTTCTGCGGAAAGAAATCCTGCACGTTCAAAACGTATTTTGCCCCGTAATGCCTTTTTACAAGGTATGTTGCGATGGCGAGTGTGAGCGGCGGGCTATGCACGATGGTTGCATCAATTGGGCGTTTTATCTTTTTCCGCACGGCGCGGTAGAACAGAAACGGCATCATAAGCCACGACAGACCCTTGGCAATAAAGTTCACGTTATGATGCGACGGCATCTTGATCCGCAGAACACGTATCCCGTTCTCAACTGTGTCTCCGTAGGGCGCGGAAGAAGTTACGACAAGCACGTCGTGCCCTTTTTCACGCAAAGCCACCGCGAGTTCCTTCATGAGAAGCGCCCCGGACCGTATTTCCGGAGGATACGCGTCCGTGACAATAAGGATGCGCATGCGTTTCAGGAAATCTTTTGCGGCTTTCCGGTCGAGAGGGCCCGGACGACGGCAAATGTCGCTTCGGTTGAAGCAAACATCTCGTCGGCTGTCCACGCGGGCGTTTCTCCGCGCGCCGCGTCAACAAACGCCTGCAGTTCTTCGCGATGCCCCAATTCCTGACTTGCGGTCTTCAGGGTTTTCTTGCCGCCTTCGGTGAAGCAAACAGTGCGGCGAAAATCGGCAAGTTCCGCCGCCTTGCCATCGGCGAAAACCTCAACCCGCTCGCGTGAAAATGCGCGGGAGCCAAGCGCGGTGTATACGATACTCCCCACCGAACCGTCCGCGAATTTCAGGGTCACGACGGCATTGTCGTTTGCAAGCGCCGTCTGTTCGTTTCCGGCAATGCGCTCGGCGTATGCTTCCGCCACGCGGCTTCCCGCAAGATACGAGAGAAAATCTATGTAATGGCACATCTCGCCGATAATCCGTCCCCCGCCCTCTTTCGGCGCGTGAACCCAGTGCTCCTTAGGCACAAAACCGACGTTTGCGCGGAAGTGGAGCACCTCCGGGTCGGTTCGCCCCGCAAAACATTCCTTAAGGCGTGCCGTGTGCCGCGAGTAACGGCGGTTGAATCCAATCATGAGGAGAAGCGGTTTCTTTAACGAGCCGTACACTTTCGCGATTTCCGTAAGTTCCTCCTCGGTTACGCACAACGGCTTTTCTACAAAGACGTGCTTCCCTGCTTTCAGGGCGTCTATAACCATCTGCGCATGCGTGCTGTGCGGCGTCGCAATAACGACTGCGTCAATTTCTTTGTTTTGAAGCATGTGCCGATAATCGGTTGTCACTTCGCGGAATCCGTATTTTTCTCCCGTGTGGTGCGCTTCCGCGCTCTGGGATACGGCGAGCGTGTGAAGAAACGCGCCCTTCACGTTTTTCAAAGCCGGCAGGAGCAGTGCCTTGCCGTATATTCCCGCTCCGATGACACCCAAGGCGATCGTGTCTTTCGCCTGTCTTGACTCTGGAACTCCGCTTCGTGCAATGCGGCGCATAACTCCCAAGTTCTCGGGAATATCGCCCGCAGGATATTCAAAAATAACGCCCACATATGACCCGCCTTTCGGCGAGGCAGGTCCACCCTTCCCTTTCAGCATCTTTGCGTATACCGCTTCCGCATCGTAAAGCGGAAAGCGATGCGAAATGAGCGGCGTAACGTCAACCCACCCTTCTGCAACCAGAGCCAGAAATTCTTCTATGTTTCTCCCCGCGGTCCAACGCACGTACGGCAAGGGGTAGTCAGCACCCTGCCACCCCGGGCCTCCTGCTTGAGACACCAGAAGCTCAACCTCTTTTTCCCACATCTCATTGCGATTGGGGTGTATGTCGGCTACGCCGACCACGACAACCCGTCCGCCATGGCGGACGGCGCTCACCGCAAGGTCAACCGGGTCGCTCTTGTCGGTTGAGGCGGTGATGATGACGGCATCTGCGCCCTGATGCCCCGTCAGGCGTTCCACGCGCCCGCGAAGCGCTTCTCCTCCCACGACCGCGTCAGCGCCGCAACTGCGCGCGAGGCGAACCTTCCCCTCATCAACGTCCATTCCTATGACGGAACATCCGTAACTCTTTAAAATTCTGATAGTTAACTGCCCCAAGAGCCCAAGTCCGATGACTACGACGCGTTCACCAAACGAAATCTTCGTCTGCCGAATGCCATGGAGCGCAATGCCGCCCAATGTGCCGAATGCTCCGGCTTCAAAAGAAACTTTGCCGGGGAGCTTCGCGCACAGATTTTGCGGCACGCTTATGTATTCCGCATGCGATGCATAGCCCGCGCCGGTTGCGGCAACGCGGTCGCCGGGGGAGAATTTTGTTACATCTTTCCCGACTTCAACGACGATTCCCGCCGAGCTGTATCCCAAAGCCGTCGGCGTATCCAGCCGTCCGAATGCTTCGCGGACGGTTTTCATGAATCCCTCGTTCTTTATCTTTTCCTTCACGCGCTTGACCAGATCCGGGCGCGCGATTGCCTTGCCCACCAAGCTTTTCTTGCCAAGCTCAATAATTGACCGCTCGGTGCCGATACTGACGAGGGAGGCCTCATTCTTCACGAGCACGCTTCCGGCGCCGCAACGGGGCACCGGCGCGTCAACAAGACGAAGTTTTCCGGTACGATAACTTTGGATAACTTGTTTCATGCGTTATGCGCTTATTTTTACAACTTTGAGAGCTTTTCGTCAACCTGAAGAACCGTATCTGTTGAAACGCGGATTGAGGTGATACTGTCGCCCGGCATTCCTTTCGCAATGCGTTCCGCTATATTTTCGTACATGTTGCGGTAACAACGCATCTTGTTGTGACGCGCGCGGCGAATAATCCGTTCCCCGTTCTCTGCACGGTAACGCGCGCCGTCCATAATGCGCACCGTGCGCTCTCCGGCGCGAAGTTCAATGTAGTCCCTCACGCCGATGCGCCCCGAACCCTCGGACGTCAGAATAATTGTGCCAAACGCTCCATTCTTCAGCTCAATGGAACAGTTCACCGTACCGCGCGGACCGGCAACAACTGCCACGCTTACGGGCTCGCTCCAGTCGTTGAGATACAGGAAATAGTCAATCCAGTGGCAGCCGTCCTGAAGCATGCGGCTCCGCGACGACGCCCAGCGATACCAGTGCAGTGGCGGCACCGGCACTTCATACACGATGGCGTGATAGTCAACCTGTTCTCCCGGCGCGACGCCCAAATCCCGGTGCACAAATCCATTGAAGCGCAGGTAACGCTTGTGAAAACCCACAAAAAGCTTGTTT
>Ga0154297_116_pt3 | contig 26153 bp, 30 predicted proteins | sample RifGroA1_FD_105591 | JGI IMG/M metagenome (GOLD analysis project Ga0154297, IMG submission 105591) | Candidatus Jorgensenbacteria bacterium GWA1_54_12
TGCGGCTCTTGTATGATAATCGTGCCTGCCTCGGCGTTGTGAGTTTCTACAAGCTCCTGCGCCAGTTTTTCCACCTCTGTTTCAAGGTTGCGGTCAATCGTCGTATAGAGCGGTTCCTCGCGCGACAGGGTCGGGTTATACCATCGCTCCAGCCCGTAAATACCCGTCGGCTCGGTGATTTCTTCATTCACCCCGACAAATCCCAGGGTGCGCGCGGCAAGCTCTCCAAAGGGGTAAAAACGCGCCTTTTCCTCGTCAACATAGATGCCTGCAAGGCCGCTTTCTTCGGCCCGCGCCGCGTCTTCATCCGTTGCGCGCCGCAAAATCGGCACGAACAGGCGCTTGGGGTCGGAAAGCGCATTCAAAAGATTTCCGCTTTCTGGAAAGAGCGTTTTAAGCGTCGCGGCAGTCGCCTGGGCATCCTTTATTTCGCGGGGCACCGCGTAGATAACGGGATAGTTTTTGTTTGTTGCGGCGGGGATTGCATTGCCGTTCCGGTCGGTAAAAAAGATTTCGCCCCGTTTGAAGGCGACGCTTTGCGCATACTCGCTTTGCGCTTTCGCCTTATTGAAATAATAATCGCCGCGCTCAATCTGGAGTTCATACAAGTTGAACCCCAGAAGCCCGTAGAGAATCGCAAAGACAATGCTTAAAAGGATGAATCTGAAACCCATTGGTTCATGCTCATATAGTGCGGCGCTTCTTCAAGTACCAGGTTGCGCGCTGTCGCCAGCTCTTCCAGGCGGGTCGGGTCTGTTGCCTCATACAGCTCGTTTTTCAGTTCCGCGTTCAGTTCCCGCGCATCCGCAATCTGATCCCGCAGGCGTTCCGCCGCATAGCGGCGTCCCGCAACGGTATTGTAATAATATATGTAAAAGAGCGATGCGACGAGTAGGAGGACCAAAAGTTCCGTAACGAAAAGTGCGATGCTTCTGTTTTTGTTCGGGGTCATGACCGTCATATGTTTTTTGGTTAAGGGGTTAAGGTAAGAGGTCAGAACATTGCGATGCGGAGCTTGGCGGAACGGCTTCGCGGATTCCGGGCAATTTCTTTCGGACCCGGGCGAATCGGTTTCCCACTGCCCGCCTCGCGTCGACTCGCCGCGAGTCGAGGAGGGCCATAAAGCTTCAATGCCTGCTTTACGATGCGGTCTTCAAGCGAATGGAACGAGATGATTGCCGCGCGTCCCTGCGGCGCCATGATGCGCGGCAGTGCGGCGAGCGCGCTTTCAAGGTTCTCGCGTTCCTTGTTGACGAAGAGGCGAAGCGCAAGAAACGTCCGGAGCGCCGCGTGCCGCCGCGAGTGATGTCCGTGAGGCAGCGCCCGCTCCACCGCCTGCACCAGTTCTCCGGTTCGGTAGAGGGGTTGTTTCCGCCGCTCCCGCACGATGCTCCCGGCAATGCGCCCGGCAAAGCGTTCTTCTCCGTACTCCGAAAAGATGTGCGCGAGCGTTTTCTCGTCGTACTCGTTCACAACCCGCGCGGCGGTGAGCCCTGCCGTGTCTTCGTCGTAGCGCATAATAAGCGGCGCATCTTCCCGGTAGCTGAAGCCCATTTTTTCTTCAAGTTCGTATGATGAAAGGCCGAGGTCCAAAAGAAGGCAGTCAACACGTTTTCCCGAAAGTTCCTCCCGCACGATATCCTCAAGGCGGCTGAAGTTCCCTTGCACAACGTTTACCGTAACGGCGAGCCCTTCCCTGTCCACAAGCGCGGTGAGCTTTTCCCGCACGCGCGTCACCGCATTCTTATTCCAATCAATGCCAAGGAACATTCCTCCCGGCGAGCGCCTGACGAGCTCGGCCGCGTGCCCTCCTCCCCCCACTGTGCCATCAACGCACACATCTCCCGGTTTCGGATTCAGTGCGGTTATGACCTCGGGGAGAAGGACGGGCGTGTGTTCCATACTCTTATACCCCCAACTGACTCAACCGCTCTGCTATTTCCTCCGATGACTCTTCCGTCTTCCCCTTGTATTTTTCCCATGCATCCGCGTTCCATATCTCAATGCGGTTGTAGAGCCCCGCGACGATAACCTGTTTCTCAAGCCCGGCGTATGTGCGCAGATAATCCGGTACAAGCACCCTTCCCTGCGCATCAAGGCGAACGTCCGTTGCGCCGCCCAGCATGAGCCGCGCAAAAGCACGCGAGTCGGCTTGGACAAGGGGGAGGCCGACGATTTTCTGCGCCAGCGACTGCCATTCCTTCCCGCCAAATACAAAGAGACACCGGTCAAGTCCTTTGGTGAGAATTGCTCCATCGCCAAGAAAAGGCCTGAACTTTACCGGTATCGCAAGCCGACCTTTTACGTCTATGCTGTGTACAAATTCACCAAGAAGCATGTTATCCCCCGTTTTCTTAGTTATCCACACTTTTATCCACAGTTCCCCACTTCATGACACTAGTATACCATATTCACCTTTCCGGAAAACAAAATGCCCCACGAATGGTTCCATGGAGCAATTCTTCCTTTATTTATGGGCTTTCTCCTCCCGAAGCCCCCTAAGTTATCAACACCTTATCCTCTAGAGCCGTTGAGGCAGTGGAACATTCAGAAGCCACAGGCCGTTTTTCAGCACTTGCCCTGCGGCTTTTGACAAGGTGAGCCGCGAAGCGCGAAGCGCCGGGTCCGCGGTTCCCGACACATTCACTTTTCCGTAAAACGTATTAAAAAGACCTGCGACGCGCTCAAGGTATCCGGCAACCATGTGCGGCGCATCATGCTCTGCGGCGCGTGACACAACAAACGGGAAGATCGCAAGCTCGCGCGCCAGAAAATATTCTTCTCCTTCCTTGAATATCGGCTTTGCGCTCTGTGCTCCCCCGACTTTGGCAAGGAGGGACAAGATGCGGGCATGGGTATACTGCAAATACACTGCGCTTCCTCCCTCCACATTCAGCATCTTTTCCCAATCAAATGAAATATCTCTCTCGCGGGACTGATGCAGGTCGTTGTAAACGATTGCGCCAATGCCAACCGCTTCGGCTATCGCTTCCCGCTCGCGAGGCGATACATCAGGGCTTTTTGCGGCAATAACCTCCCTCGCTTTTTCCGTCGCGCGTTCCAAAAGTTCCGCGACCTCAACCGAAGTGCCGCGCCGCGTAGACATCCGTTTCCCCTCGGCGAGCACAAGCCCGAATCCCACGTGCAGCGCCTCGCTCCCTGCCATAAACCCTATGCGCTTCGCAAGCTCAAAGAGCTGGCGGAAGTATAATGTCTGTTCCCCGCCGACGATGTAACGGATATCCCGCACCTTGAGTTCCTGCGTTCGAAATGCAAGCTGGGCAAGGTCACGCGCATGATATAGCGTTGCTCCGTCGCTCCGCATGAGGATAAAGCCGGGCAACTCCGGAAACTCGGCAACGACCGCGCCCCCTTCGCCGCGTGTGCATACGTTTTTGGCAAGGCATGCTTCAGCCGCCCGCTTCCCCTCTTCCACAAAGAAATGCTCCCCGCCATAGGCGTCAAACGATATGCCGAAACGGCCGTACATCTTTTTAAAATCCCGAATAGAGAGTGTGCGGAACTTTTTCCACAACGCCGTCAGATGCCTGTCGCCTGTCTCAAGGCGCTGTGCCAGAGCACGCGCTTTCTCTTCAAGCGACGGGTCTTCCGCCGCGCGTTTCTCAAACTCGACGTAAAGCTCTTTGAGTTCGGGAACCGGATTCTTTCGTATCTTTCTTCTATCGCCCCATAATTCGTATGCACACAAAAGCTTCCCGAATTGCTGTCCCCAATCGCCGAGGTAGTTGTCGCGCAAAACGGCGCGCCCCGTATACTCGTGAAGGCGTGCTACGGATTCGCCGATAAGCGTTGAGCGAAGGTTGTTGACGCCCAAGGGTTTTGCAATGTTGGGCGAAGAATATTCCACGATAACTGGTGTGCCATCGCCCGCCGTCGTTCCGTATCGGTTGCCCTGCTCTAAAACCTCGGTAAGCACTTCTCCATACACCGCATCCCGATTCAAGAAGAGATTTAAGAATGCCCCTTGTGCTTCTCCCCGCGCGATAAAGGGTACTTCTCCACTCAAGGCCTGTGCGGCGTGCGATGCCCCCTCAGGCGTGAGAACAAGCATAAAGTCGCCGGGAATATGGGGTGGGGGCGCTGTAAACGCGCGCGCCGATATGTTTTTTTCTATCGCCGCGCTCGCCGCTTTTGCAACGCGCGACAGGAAATATGAATTTTCCGGGATGCACGGCGCGGCTTTCTTCCGCCGTAATGCCCGCCGAATCTGTTTTTCGTATGCATTCATTAAAGGAGGGATTCAGTCTGTTTTACCGATTCCTCGCGCCGTTTCGCTTTTAGTTCTTCATAGCGGTCTTTCACTTCCTTAAGTTTCACAAAATCCAGGCGCGACGCATCCAAAATGGCCGGGTTGCGCAGTGCCGCCGCCGTGTGATACATCGGCATCACTATCATATCACGCATCCAAAAATATTTGCCGTGGTCGCGTGAAATCTGTGCGCTAGGCAAAAAATAGTTCATGGCGAACCGCCCCACGGGAACGATGATTTTGGGACCGATAATGCGGATGTGCTCCGGCAGATATTTTTTGTATGCCTCTATCTCGTGCGGAAGCGGGTCGCGATTATCCGGCGGGCGGCGTTTCACGATGTTTGTGATGTAAACTTCTTCCCGCTTCCAACCAATTTCTTCCATGAGCTTATCCAAAAGTTTCCCTGCGCGCCCGACAAAGGGGCGTTTCTCCCTGTCTTCGTAAAATCCCGGCGCTTCGCCGATGAACATGACGTCCGCATCAGGGCTTCCTTCGCCAAACACGAGGTTTGACTCCTGGAGCGGGAGCGAATCGTCGGCATGCATTTCTTTCTCAAGGCGCTGGAGCGCCGCTTCTTTTGAAGTATCCATTAGGAATGGAGTCAGTATATCAAACCCACCCGGCAAAAGAAAAAGGCCCCGCCAAAGCAGGGCCAGAAGAGAGACAGAGCGCTGCAAAACGGCGTTCTGCGTAGCGAGAGCTCATTTGAGAGAAACTCGAGAATTTCAGACCTGCGACTGCGGCCGGCAGACCGGTTTGTTGCCGCTAGGCAGCCACTCCAGCATCCACGTCACGGTACTCCGCCCCCTTTGCCCCCTGACGAGCACGGTGTCTCCTCGGTGGAAGACGATGAGCGTCCACCACTCTTCCACCTTGCCCGTCCTGAGACCGAAGCCCTGGGCGAGAATCGTGGCGTTCCCTTCCGCTCTCATCAGATTCGAGTTGCGAAACGCGGGCAACCCTTGCGTGCGAACCAGAACAAGGGCCGTCCCGTTCCTCTGAGACGAGAACGGTTTTGCGAGGAAGACCTCCTCTCCTACCTGCACGGGATGGATGTCAAAGACATTCCCCTCTCGGTCAACCCATGGCGGGTTGCCCGGATAGAAACGTACCACGCGTTCCACTCCCGGCCGGCTCCCTAGGACGATTCGATCCTTAGAGGGTGCAACATGCATCCCTCTCACCATCTCACCTCTAGAAACGCTAAAACACGTCACGCGCGACCTCCCAGACCATGTGTTGCTCCGCAGGACCATACGATCCCGCAGTGCTCTCGCTACATATCCACTCTCTCAATGGACTAAGGGCGATAATACACAATTACGCCCCTTTTGTCAATTTTTGTGGTGCGCGATGCTGGGATCGAACCAGCGACCTCTTCGATGTGAACGAAGCGCTCTACCACTGAGCTAATCGCGCCTATATAGGGTTTCGGAAACCCTACATAGAAATATAGTCTATTCCAGAACAACTGTCGCGCCAGCCGCCTCAAGTTTCTTCTTCATTTCTTCGGCTTCCGCACGTTTCACGTTTTCTTTCACGACTCCCGGTGCGCCGTCAACGATGGCCTTGGCTTCTTTCAATCCCAAGCCGCTCAATTCCTTGACCACCTTGATAACGTTCACCTTCTGGTCTCCGGTTACTTTCAAGACCACATTTACCTCCTGCTTTTCCTCAACCGCAGCCGCACCGACTGCCGCAACGGGCATCATTGCCGATACGTTAAACTTTTTCTCCAGCGCGGAAATGAGGTCGGCGAGTTCCACAACCGAGAGTTTTCCGATTTTCTCCAGAATGTCGTCAAACTTGTTTTCTTCTGCCATGGTTATGTGCTTTTCTTACGCACGCCATCCAAAACGTACACCAACGCCCGCATCGGACCAGACAAGGCTCCCACGAGCTGACTAAGGAGCACTTCGCGTGACGGCAGTTCGCCGACGCGCGACACATACTCTGCGGTCAGCGCTTCTTTTCCCGCAACAAGCCCGCCAAACATTTTCCCTTCAACACTTTTCAGGAATTTTGATGCGACGCCTGCCACATCCGAAACCGTTCCGGCAAATGTGATAACTGCCGTCTGCCCCAAGAACGGAACGAGTTCAAAGGTAATGTTTGCGTCTTTCAGGGCGTGGGCAAAGAGGCGGCGCTTTACGACTCGCATTGCTCCTCCCGCATTCATGAGCTGTGAACGCAAGCCGTTTAGGGCCTGCATCGTCGCCTTGGTGAATCCAAGCGCGATAAACCCACCGTCTTCCTGGAGGATGCGCTTTATGTCTTTCAATGCTTCTTCTTTCTGGGCGCGTGTCTTTGGCATGTTTTTTGTAATCCCTCCATAATGTCGGGATGTTATTTTTGTTGCCGCGAATCGCGGACAAAAATAACAACTGCGACCTTTCGGGCCGCAAACAATAGAGAAACATTGTTTCCTCGGCAGGTCTTATGCACCTCTTCGGCGCACCTGCTGTCTGCGGACGTATGGGGACTATACCACGTCTAAAGCTCCTCATCAAGCTCTTCCAAAAGGTCTTTCGCCTTCTTTGAAAGCTTCTTCGGGGTCACGAGATTGAAAGAAACATGGAGTGCGCCGCGAGAGGAGGCAGTGCCAATGTGCGACATAGGCATGCCTTTGTCAGGAACCGTGAGGTCGTCTTTCAAGTTAAATCCTTTGGGCACCGTGACCGTGATGCGCTCTCCATCAATGCCCGAGAAGACGATTTCTTTTTCCAGAAGCGCATCGGTTGCTTTTATGCTCCGCGTCATAAAGAGGTCGGCGCCTTTGCGGGTAAAGACCTCGTGAGGCTTTACTCTTACGACAACGTAAAGGTCACCCTGTTTCCCGCCGCGTTCGCCCGCTTCACCCTTCCCGGTAATTTTTATAACCTGCCCGTCTTCAATGCCGGAAGAAATCATAACGCGCACATCGCGCTTGCCGCGCGCCCTTCCTGCGCCGGCACAGTCGGCGCATACTTTCTTGGGCACTTCGCCCCGTCCCCGGCACGCGGCGCACGACCTGACCTGCGAGAACGCGCCGAAGAACGTGCGCTTTTCTTCAACAACTCCGCCGCGCCCGCCGCAGGCGGTGCATTTCAGAAACCCTTCTTTTTCCGCATACCCTTTTCCGCCGCATGCATCACAGGGGATAAATGTTGCAAACGAGATATTTTTCTCCGTGCCGGTGAATGCCTCTTCCAAGCTCACGACCTGCATGGCTTCTATGTCTGCGCCGTGCACGTATGTCGTTCTTCGCTTGCCGCCGAAAACGCTCCACAATTCCTCAAACATGTCTCCGAAATCGCCGAACCCGGCGAACCCGTCTCCCGACGGACCCCCACCACCGAACGGCATTTGCCCAAAGGCGTCGTATTGAGCGCGTTTCTCCCTGTTTGAGAGCACCTGATACGCCTCGTTGATTTCTTTGAATTTTTTCTCGCTGCCTCCCGCTTTGTCGGGGTGATACTCGTGCGCCAGGCGGCGGTACGCTTTTTTAATTTCCTCCTCCGAGGCGTTTCGGTTAATTCCAAGAACGCTGTAGTAATCCATAATGGTTAGAGGGTAACGACTTCCTGTTTCACGTCCCTAAAAGCGATCTCGGCAAAGGGGGTAAGAAGAAGAAATCTGAAAACCGCAAAGACAATGAATGTCGCAATGGGGTACGTAATCGGCACGAGCGTTTTTAAGGTCAGGAAGAGCGCGATAACCGCCGCCGCGCCCAATGCCACTTTTACGGCGGGAGGAAATGCTTCAATCCGTTCTTCAAGAACGCCAAACGCGTAGTCCATAACCGATTCATCGCCTCGGAATTCGCCGAAGAGCTTCACTATTGCCTGCCGCGTCGTTCCCTCTATTTCAATGACAAGCGCGCGCTCGTCCTGCGGAGAAATCCTCTCCACACCCTCTTCTTCTGCAAGCATTCTCGTGCGCGTGTTCCGGAGCTCCGTTTCGGCGATGAGCCGAATGGCATGGTCCATTCTCATGGCAAAGCGCATATCCGAAACCCATATGCGCGCGACCGGTTCCAGGGGACCGGCAACCGCAGCGAACGTTCTCTGCGCCGCCGCGCGGTCAAAGTGTCCTTCGGCAAAGTAATGATTGTATGAGATGAGGGAGACAAAAACGAGAAGCCCCAGCGCCACCTTCGGCAAAACCTCGCGCGCCGCGAGAGAGAGCCTGATCTTTACCATGCCCTCAATAATGATTCGTCCTCGAAACGCCCCGACGAGCATAAGAAGCGCACAGGCGGCCGTCCCGCCCAACACCCACGGCGAAAGATGCGGAACAAACGCGTCATAAAACACTGCTCCGGGGATAAGTCCTTCAAGGAACGCAAGTGCACTCAACGTGTTCTTGTTTTCAATAAGGAGTGTTTGCAAAAAAAGCCCCACGCCGGCACAGAAGCCGGCGATGATGACCCACAAAACGCTCCCTGCGCCGAACGAGGCGCGGAGCGCATATGCGGCAAAAAAGAGGGGTACCGCTCCCGTAAGCCACAGAGCGAATGTTTTAAGGCGTTGCATGATCTCCTTCCGACTTGTCTTCTTTTTTATTATACATCTCTTCCCCTATTTTCTGGAGCGAGCGGGAAAGTTCGTCTGCCGCCGCCGCGATAAGCGCGGCATCTTCCCCTCCCAAGAGTTCTTTCACTTTTGCCGCTTTTTCTTCCACGTCGCGCTTTACGTTTTCTTTTACGTTCGGATTTTCGCGGAGCGCTTTCTCTGCCGCATACACCAGCGCTTCGGCTCTATTTTTTGCGTCAATCGTTTCTTTCTTTTTCCGGTCTTCGGTTTCGTGCGCCGCGGCCTCCTGCTTCAGGCGCTCTATTTCGTCTTTCCCCAAACTCGTCGTCGCTTCCACGCGCACCGACTGGCTTTTTTTCGTCGCCTTGTCCAGCGCCGTCACGTTCAAAATTCCGTTGGCATCAATGTCAAACGTAACCTCAATTTGCGGAATGCCGCGCGGCGACGGCGGCACGCCGTCAAGAATAAAGCGCGCCAGAGTTTTGTTGTCCGCGGCCATCGGGCGCTCTCCCTGAAGAACATGAATCTCAACCGACGGCTGATTGTCTTGCGCCGTGGAAAAGACCTGCGTCTTTGCCGTCGGGATGGTTGTGTTCTTCTGGATCATGGGCGTCGCGACGCCGCCCAGCGTTTCTATCGCAAGCGACAGAGGTGTCACATCCAAAAGCAGAATGTCCTTCACGTCTCCCTGCAGAATGCCTGCCTGTATCGCCGCGCCCACGGCAACCACCTCATCGGGATTAATGCCCTGATGCGGCTCTTTGCCGAAAAGATGTTTCACTTGCTCCTGAATCATCGGCATGCGCGTTTGCCCGCCGACCAAGATTACCTCGTCAATATCCGCAAGCTTCATGCCTGCGCCGCGCGGCGCGGCGCTTGTCACCGTTTCTTCAACAAGTTTTATGGAACGGGCAATAAAATCACCAACCAATTCCTCAAGCTTCGCGCGGGTCAGCTTCATAAGAAAGTGTTTCGGCCCCGCGGCGTCGGACGTGATGTACGGAAGGTTGATTTCCGTCTCCTGGGTCGTCGAGAGTTCCTTCTTGGCGTTTTCCGCCGCTTCCTTCAGGCGCTGAACGGCAAGTGAATCCTTTTTCAGGTCAATTCCCTCCCGCTTTTTGTATTCGCCCAAAAGAAAACCCATGAGAATGTTGTCAAAGTCTTCGCCGCCCAAATGGGGGTCTCCTCCCGTTGCCTTCACCTCAACCGTGTTGTCACCCACTTCAAGAACCGACACATCAAACGTGCCGCCGCCAAAATCGTAAACCACAATCTGCTCGTTGTTCTTTTTGTTCAAGCCATAGGCAAGCGCCGCGGCCGTCGGCTCGTTCAAAATCCGGCGCACCTTAAAGCCGGCAATTTCTCCCGCCTGCTTCGTCGCCTGCCGCTCGCTGTCGTCAAAATACGCCGGTACGGTAATGACTGCTTCTTCAATCCGTTCCCCTAACTTCGCCTCGGCATCCAGTTTCATCTTTTGGAGCACCATTGCCGATATTTCTTCCGGCTTATGCCACGTTTCGCCCATCCGTATCTCCACGCCCCCTTCGTTCGTTTTTCTCAACTCATACGGAAGCGATTTCTTGTCTTCCTGCACCTCGCGGTCGTCAAACTTGCGCCCGATGAGGCGTTTCACGGCGCCAATGGTGTTTTCCGGATTCACGACTGCCTGCCGCTTCGCGGTTTGTCCGACAAGCCGTTCCTTTGACCTGCTCATGGCGACAACCGACGGAGTCGTGCGGTTGCCTTCCGCGTTTTCCAAAACGCGCGGCTCGCCGCCCTCAACGACCGCCATCGCCGAGTTTGTCGTTCCCAAATCTATGCCCAGTATTTTTGCCATATGTTTTTATTGATTATTTTTTTGACTCTTTCGGCTTTTTGAGAGGATTACCTGTGCCGCCCGCAGTACCGCACCTTCCCGTTCGTACCCCTTTCGTTCAACGCGCGCAACGGTTCCCTCGGGCGCATCACTTTCCGTTTCTCCCGTTGCTTCGTGTTCCTTCGGGTTAAAGCGGTCACCCTCGCCGGGACATATTTCTTTCACACCGCATCGCCCGAGAGCCCGCACCAGTTCTCCATACACAATCCGCATGCCTTCGTCTTTTGTTTCCCGCACGCCTTCCTCAAAACCATCCATAACCGTGATAAGTTCTCTCACAACCCTGTCCGCGCCGCGTCCCTCCATTTCCTTTAGCCGTTCGCTTTCGTCACGCTTGTAATTTATGAGGTCCGCGCGCGCCCGTTTCCACCCGTTCAGATATTCCTCCCGTTCTTCTTCGCATTTTTTCAGTTTTTCTTTATCCATATGATTCAAGCGATTGTAACAGGTTCAGCACTGTCCGGTAATTCATCCGCACCGGACCAACGGCGAGGTAGCGATATCTCTTTCCCCGCCCTGCGGCGACCGAGAGCGCATCGGAGTCCGTAAACTGATTTTTCCCAATGAACACCGCCGGCCAATTCTCTTCCTCTGCATTCCAAAATGAGCGCTCGGCGCGAAGGCGCTCCGGCAAGAGCTCAATGTCGCGGATAACCGAAAGAAGCATATCCTTCCCGAAAATGTCTTGCGATGCGCAGAGCGCCTCCAGTCCGCTCCGATACAGCGCGTCTTCCTCGGGGTCGTAGATGACGGAAACGAGCCGCAGTTCTTCGGCAAGGAATGCGACAAGTTCCTGCAGAGCGCCCTTCTGCATGAACGAAAAAACATCACTCATAAAAGGTGCTTCGCCGAACGCTTCGTGCTTCAACTGCTCTACGAAAAAGCGATACGCCTTCAAGGTCGGCACGCGGCCGCCCGAGTGGTGGACCTGTGAAAAATAATCCGCGTCGCTTAAGGCATTAAGCTCGCGGCGAATCATTGCCGGCTTGATGCCGAACCGATGACGGCGGTACAAATGCCCCGAGGTGATGGGTTTCCCCGTCTGGATGTAGTCCCGAATGCTCCGTTCAAGAATGAGAGCCTGACGCTTGTCCATGGGGAGAAGTATAGCAAGTAGCACTCATCATCGTCAAGTGCTATTTAGGGGCACGAGACCGAGGAGGTTGCAAATACGCCGCCATTCCCCACCGTCAGGCGGTAGCAGGAACTGTTTGGCGCAACGAGAATAAGTCCGACAGACGAGGTTGTGAAAGCAATGTCGTCGGCGCTCTTTATCCCCGCCGCCGCAACGGGCTGGGTTCCAATGCCAATGCCGCCCGAGATGTAAAGATTTTGCCAGCTCTTCGTTGCGCTCCCCAAGTCGTATGAAGCGCTTGAGTTTGGCAGGACACTTGAATCAAATGTTGCTGCCGATGCGCGGCTCACGGCGCTGGATAAGGTCCGCCGGAACTTTGCTCCTTCGGACTCCGCATCATAGTGAACCGCAAGGTCAAACCGCACGAACGAATATCCTCCCTCGTTCTCGTACTTCGTGACGGAAAAATCGTCAACGGCCAAGGGAGAGCTCGTTAATGCAATCGGCTCGTCCTCACCCTCCTGCAGGTAGATAACGCCTCCCTCAAAGTAGACAAGCGTCGGGTCTACGGTTGATGAGGCCATACGCAGGGTCAGGGTGCTTGTTGCCGCGCCGGCCGCCGTTCCAATCACGCTCGAACTGCGCACGAGGCGCTGGATAACATCGTTTACAAAAGATACTTGAGAGTTTACTTCGTTCAGCGAACTTTGCCGCACGTGGATGCGGGTAAAGATAATGAACATACTCACCAGGAACACCGAGCTCATGACAAAGATGGCGACATAAACCAAAAGTTCAATGAGAGAAAATCCTTTCCGGGACATGGATATATTATAGCGCATCATCGGAAGTAAATTTTGTTCGGCACCCTAAAGTCAACGGAATGCATCTTGGCAAAGTCCTCGCGTGCGATGAGCGCTTCCATAATCGCTCCGAAATCGTCGGGAATAAAACTCCGGTCGAAATAAAGGGTCTTTCCGTCCGTGAGCACCACTTCCCACTCGTTGAGTTCTGCGGCGCGCATGCGCATTTCAGAAACGGCAACGCCGCGCGCGGCGAGAGTGTTTCTTACTTCCGAAAAACGTGCCACTTCTTTGGAAGAAAGTTCCTCTTCGCCCCGAACGACGAGAAAGAGCTGTCCTACCGCCTCCGGCGCGCGCGCGTAAACGATTCCCTCTTCATCAAATGCAGCACACTCCGTCTCGGTGCACTGAATGCCGGCAAATGTACGCTCCCGCACGACAACGTCAATACGCCGCTCAAAGGGATGGCTCTGAACCGATGCGCTCCGCACGGCGGGAATATTTAGAGCAACCTCTCCGCTCCGAAGCCACAGAAAAACGTGGTCGCCGCCCAAGAGCGCAAGAACCGGCTTTTTTGCAGTGAGCGCGGTCAAGGCCTGCCGAACGTCTGAAGCTGAAACCAGTGTGTTTCCCGTAACGGCAACGTCCGTCACCCGAAACCACGGAATGGCATCAAGGCCGTAAACAACGCCGCCTAACACAACGATAACGGCGAGGATTATAAGATAAACACGCAAGGGCATATCAGCGCTTTTTGTTATCCCCTATGATCTTTTTCCCCATGTATTTCTGCAAAACTTTCGGCACTTTCACGTTCCCTTCTTTCGTTTGGTAATTTTCAATAATCATGATGAGCGTCCGCTGTATCGCGAGACCGGTGGCGTTCAAGGTATGCACGAAGCCCCTTTCCCCTCCTTCGCGGAATTCCGCGCGTATGCCTCGCGACTGAAAGTCCGTCAGGTTTGATGCGGAATGCGTCTCGCGATACCTTCCCTCGCTCGGGAGCCATGTTTCTATGTCATACTGCCGCGCGTCGCCCCACGTCATATCTCCCGTACACTTCAACACAACCCGATACGGAAGCTTCAATGCCTGCATGAGACGTTCTTCCAGAGACAGGAGAAAGAGAAGCTCCTCTTCTGAACGCTTAGGGTGGGTAAATGAGAAGAGTTCAACTTTATCAAACTGATGCACGCGGAGTATCCCGCGCGTGTCTCTGCCGTACGAGCCCGACTCGCGGCGGAACGCGGTTGAAAAACCGACGTAGCGGCGCGGCAGGGTGCTTGCGTCCAGTACCTCGTTCATGTGAAGAGGCCCTATCGTGTGTTCGGCGCTCCCGACAAGATATAAATCATCTTCTGCAATATGAAACGCATCGTGCTCATCAAGAAACTTTCCCTTGCCCATGGCGCGCATCACGTCCGGCCGCGCCATAACCGGAGGCACGACGGGCGTGAACCCTTCCTTCACGGCAAGGTCAAACGCGAGCTTCACAAGCGCAAACTCCAGAAGCGCCGCATCCCTCAAAAGATACCCGAAGCGGCTTCCGGCGACTTGTGCCGTGTGCTTCACATCAATAAGACCCAGATTTTCCGCGATAGTGAGATAATCGCGCGGCTCAAAATCAAATGACGGCCGCTTCCCTACTTCGCGCTCTATGATGTTTTCCGTATCGTCTTTCCCTTCTGGCACATCGTCAAACGGAATATTCGGCACATTTTGGAGTGCTTCGTCGCGCTTTGCGCGGAGCGTCCGCTCCTCTTCTTCAAAGCGCTTAATTTCTTCCTTTAGTTTCTTGAGTTCGCCGCGACTTTCCGGAGAAAGCGTTTGCGAGGAGCCCTTTTTTTGCCTGGAACGCAGTTCATCAAGCTCCCGCACGATGGCGCGCCACTTGATGTCGTACGAGAGCACCTCGTCCACCACGCTCGGCGATATCTGCTTCCGCCGCACGCCTTCCTTCACGCGCTCCGTTTCTTCACGAATAAGATTGATGTCCAGCATGTTCTTAGTTCTTTGCTTTTTTCATAAGCGGAAAGGCAACCGTTTCGCGCACCGGCACGCCGGCAAGCACGGCGAACAGGCGCTCCGACATGCCGAAGCCGGCCGCGGGCGGCATGCCGTATTCCATCGCCGTCAAAAACTCTTCATCAATCTGCTGGGCCTCACGGTCGCCCTTCGCGCGCAAACGCATCTGTTCTTCAAATCGTTCCCGCTGGTCAATGGGGTCGTTCAATTCCGAGAACCCCTTCCCCATCTCGGTTCCCGCCGCCACAATCTGGAATCGCTCCACGCGGCGCGGGTCTTCTTCCATCCGTTTTGCCAGAGGTTCCACTTCAACCGGAGGGTTTATCAAAAAGCACGGTTTCACAAGCTTTCCCCGTACCGCTTTTTTGTACACGAGGTCAATGAGGCGCCCCTTTCCGTAGTGTGACTCTACTGCAACGCCTAGGGCGCGCGCTTTTTCTCTCAACTGCGCCTCCGTTGCCGATAAGGGATTCAGCCCCGTTTCCTTCTCAAATATATCGGCATACTCAATCCGTGCGAAAGGCTCGCTCCACGAGATAGTGTGATTGCGCGTTTTCATCTTAAGCGTTCCAAACGTTTTCCGTATCATCTGTTTCACGAGCTTTTCCGTGAAGCGCATCATGTCGTTGTAGTCCCAATACGCCGCGTAGCACTCCATTTGCGTGTAATCCTGCAGGTGCTCCGCATCAATGCCTTCGTTCCGGAAAATCTTCCCGATTTCAAATATCTTTTCAAAACCTCCCACGAGCATTTTCTTCAGGGGCAGTTCAAGAGAAATGCGCATATAAAGATCCTCGTCCAGTGCGCGATAGTGCGTGATGAAGGGTTCCGCTTCGGCTCCTCCCGGCACGGCTTCCAAAACGGGCATCTCCAGTTCCGTGAACTCCGCCTTTTTAAGAAACGACCGCGCCGCGTCCCAAAACACCGCTTTCTTCAAAAGGAGCTCTTTCACTTCCGGGTTAAAGAGAACGTCCAAATATCTTTTCCGGAGGCGCGTTTCAACATCTTCCAAACCATACCACTCTGTCGGGAGCGGGCGAAGCGCTTTTGCAATGATGCGCGCGTGCTGTGCGGCGATGCTTTTTTCTCCCCGCTTCGTCGTAAGCGCCTTCCCTTGCGCCTCTATAAAATCGCCCCGGTCAAGCGTTTCGGAGAGAAGCTCAAATTCTGCCGTGTCACCCTTGCTTAAAATGACCTGAATGACACCGGTTTCGTCTTTCACGTCAAGAAACCAAATCTTCCCTTGGTCGCGCACGCTCCACACTCTTCCCGTAACGGCGACTGATTTCTTTCCCAGGCGGCGAAACGATGAAACCAAAGTTTCAATGGGGGCGCTCCGGCGCACCCGCGCCGGATACGGCGGCGCGCTTTCCCCGTACTTCAAGAGTTTCTTTCGTCTCTCGGAAGCAAGGTCTTCGCGCATTTATTTCACGGTTACGATGGTGTACCGCATCTCTCCTTTTGGCGTTTTCAGAACCACTTCGTTCCCTGCCGAGCGTCCGATGAGGAGTTTCCCCAAGGGTGATTCGTTTGAAATGCGCCCTGCCGACGGGTTTGCCTCGTCCGAACCCACAATAGTGTACGTTGTTTCCGTGCCGTCCTTCCGCACCGTCACCTCCGCCCCAACGTTAATAACCGCGCTCCCTTCCGCCGGCTTCTTGATAATCTCCGCTTGGCGAACGACTTCGGTCAAGCGCCCTATCTTTTGCTCCAGCCACGCCTGTTCGTTCCGGGCTTCCTGATATTCCGAGTTTTCCGACAGGTCGCCAAGCTCTTTCGCTTCCCGGAGGCGCTCGGCAATCTCCCGCCGCCCTTCCGTTTCCAGACGCGAGAGTTCCCGTTTCAGCTCCTCAAACTTTTCCTTTGAGATAAACATCTCTCTACGATTTTTTATAGCGCTCATAGTACCACATGAGAACGTCGTGCGCCACTGGGACAACGTTTGACCCTCCTTCCCGCGCGTCTTCTATCATAAAGAGAAAGACGATTTCCGGCTTGTCGTACGGGGCGTATCCGACAACGAGCGCGTTGGTCCTGCTTTTCGTCACCTCGGCGCTACCGGTTTTCGCCGCCGCTTCAAGGGGGAGGAAATTCAAAAGATGCGCGGTGCCGAGAGGCGACGTGACCGCCTCGCGCATGCCTTCGCGCACGACGGCGAGCGTGCTTGTTGCAAGGCGCACAACGCTCTGCAATGCTTCCGGCGATTCCACGGCAATCCGCGGCTTGTAGAAAACTCCTCCGTCGGCAATCGCCGCAATGTAGTTTATGAGTTCCAGGGGTGTCACTGTAAACGCGCCCTGGCCTATCGTCACGTTGTATGTGTCGCCGACCCGCCATACCCCTCCGGTTTTCTCCTTCCAGCCGGGAGACGGCAAAAAACCCGCCGCTTCCGCAGGAAGGTCTATCCCCGTTTTCTTGCCCAGGCCGAACGTGCTCCACCACAGGCGTAGGCGGGAAATGCCCAATCCCTTTTCGTTTTCAAACCCGCCGCCCACAATGTAGAAATACACGTTTGAAGAGCGCGCAAGCGCCGCGCGCATGTTCACCCAGCCGTGCGCCTTCCAGTCGCCGAATATGGACGGGTTCCCCGGGCTGTACGGATTTTCTACAACAAGCTGTCCGCTTGAGTAGAGCTCGTGCTCCGGGGTCATGACTCCCTCCTCAAGCGCCGCAATAGCAACCAAGGGCTTGATGGTTGAACCGGGATTATAGAGACCGCTTACCGCACGGTTAAAGAGCGGGTCTCCCGCGCCGCTCAAATATGCCTGCACATTGTCTACTTTGAAGCTTGGCACGGAGATGAGCGCGCGCACTTCTCCTCCTTCCGCGTCCATAACAATGCCGACGCCTCCGCGCGCGCCGAGAAAAGAGATTTGTTCCGCCATGCGGTCGTAGACGTATTCCTGCAATCCTTTGTCAATAAACGTTTCAAGGCGCCGCCCTTCTCGGGGCTTTTCAACGTCGCGCGTTCCCTGCACTTCTTCCCGCGCGTTCAAAACGGTTACCGATGTTCCCTGTGTGCCGCGGAGGAGCGCGTCATATTGCTTCTCAAGTCCCGTCTTTCCCACTTCTTCTTCGGCAGACGCTCCTTCTTCTATGGCCCGCTCATCGGCAAGGCCGACATACCCCGTGATGTGGCTTATGGCAAAGGGGTGCGCCGGCACGCGGGCAAAGCCCGGCTCTATTTCCACACCGGGAATGTGCCGCGCCGTAAGCTCTACAAGCATATCATGCGGCACGTCGCGCACGAGTAAGAGCCTCCCTAGCCGCCAGTCGTGCTCCTTCAGGCGCTTGGTCACCTCTTCCGCCGGCATGCCGGTCACTTCGCTTATGTCCCGAAGCGCCTCATTGCGCTCCGCGGCGTTTGACGGCAAAAACCGCATGGACACAAACGCCTTGACCGATGAGCGGTTGTCAACGAGAAGCTCTCCGTTGCGGTCAACGATGACGCCGCGCGGAGCGGGCTCAATCTCGGTGTAAAACATGTTTGCGCGGGCGCTCCGCTCATACAGCGTGTGCCGCCGCGCGCCGATAAGGAAAACCTGCGTTATGACAACGGCAAAAAGGATGAACGCCCCTCCCAGAAAAAGCTTGAACATCCGCGCCGTGAGCGGCACTTCCATGAGTTCATCCTCCACCGCCCTGTCCTGCAGGATATCTTCAAGATGTAATTCTTCGCGCATAGTGCGGTAACAGTATAATCGCTCCCATTCCCCAAAGCACATTGTAGAGCATTTCGCCGACAACGACGCCCGGCGCGACGCGCGCGCCTTGGAGCACGGCCGTTAGAAAATAAAAGAGTATCGTCCCTCCCGCAATTGCCCCCACCGTTGCCGTGCGCCCCCCTTTTGCCCACATGAGCGCGAGCGAGGCAATAAGAGCGGCACATGCTCCCGCCGCGGCACTATCACTGAATGCCGGAAACCATATGAGAGCCGCCGCGACTGCCGCCGCCGCCGCGCCGAGCCCCCATGCCATTCTCCCGGTGCGCTCCACCCCCACAATGATGAGAATAAGGATGAGGTTCGGGTTCACTCCCCACGCATCCATGAGGCGGCTCCCATGAATCGCCGCCGCGAAAATGCCGGCCATGGCTCCCCGTACTCCCGTGTACCACGCGCTCATCAGGGGAAATCGGTGAGAATTTTCACGCTCGCCACGTCCGGAAGCGCATACGGCACGCCCAGGGTTCCGCTCGCCCACACGCCGCTCCCCTTGTCCAGCGCCGCGATAATTCCCACGGGCTTGCCCAGGGGGAAGTCGGGTGAAATGTTTGTCACGCTCATCTCTTCCGCCGCACCCCCGTCGCGGGGAATGAGCGTAAGGCGAGGCACTCTGCCTCCCTCAAGAACCGCTTTTGTGCTGTTCCCCAAAGCGACACTGCTTCGCCACGCGCCGTCAAAAATCGTTTCTACCTCGGCGGTGTGCCGGCGCACCGTACGCACCCTTCCCAAAAGAAAATCTCCGGGTCCCAAAACCGCCATGCCGACAGCGACTCCTTCCGCCCCGCCGGCATTCACGATAATCGTTCCGCGGTCATTCCACGGATATTCCGCAAATACGCGCGCTTCAAGATACTCCTCGTCTCCCGTACTGTCGCACATCTTTTCCGCGAGAGAAGAAAGTTCAATCTTGAGGCGCGCATTTTCCGCTTCTACAAGCACAGCCTCCCGCGGAAAGCGATTTGTTTCTTCCCATGCTCGGTATCCCCATATAAGAAGCGCCGCTCCCGCCGCCGCGCCGCATATAACAAAGAACCGGACGAATGATTTCATTTTTCTTGCGGCATCACGCTTCAACGGCCTGGGCAGGGCCTTCAAGCGCCAGACGGTATGCGTCAAAATGCTCCGTTACCACGCCCGCGCCGCGCACAACGGATGTCATCGGCTCTTCCATAATCTGCACTTTCACGCCGACTTCGCGTTCTATAAGCCCGCCCAAGCCAAACAGCAAACTGCCGCCGCCGCACAGGTAACAACCGTCTTTGTATATGTCACCGACGAGTTCCGCCGGCGTCGCTTCAACGAGCGTCTTCATCGTTTCAATGATTTTTTTGAGGGACGGCATAATCCATTCCCGCACCGAAGAATCCTTAACCCGCTCCTCCCGCGGCAAACCGCTCACGGCATCCCTGCCGCGTATTGCCACTTCCAAATGCGTGTTGCCCTTGGGGCGCGCCGACCCGACGCTTAATTTGATTTTTTCCGCCGTCGGCTCGCCGATTTCAAGATGAAGCGCGTCGCGCACGTTTCTCATAATGTCCGCATTGAACCGATTGCCAGCAATCTTAATCCGCCGTGAGATAACGATGCCTCCCATGGAGATGACCGCCATGTCGGTTGAGCCGGCGCCGATATCCAAGATAAGCCGCGCCGACGGCTCGTACACTTCCAGGCGGTTTGAGAATGCGGCTGCAAGCGGCTGCTGCAGGAGATGCACGTGGTTTGCGCCGATTTCTTTGAAAAGGTCAACGGCTGACTTGCGCTCAACCTCCGTCAAGTTTGTCGGGACGGTGACGATGGCTTCTGTAAGAAATGACCAGGGTACGCCGTTGTGCTCCATGAACATGCGAATCATTTCTTTCGCCATGTCAAAATCCGCAGTCACGCCGTTTTCTATCGGGTGCATGGCGGTGATGTGCGAAGGAGTGCGGGCGAGCATCTCCTTTGCGCGGGTTCCCACGGCAACGATGCGGTTCGTGCGGTTGTTGAACGAAACGATGGAGGGCTGGTTTACGATAACTCCCTTCCCCTTCACGTATATTCTTGTGTTGTCGGTTCCCAGGTCTATGCCGAGATATTTGCGATACAGCATGTGTTTATGCGAAACGTTTCTTCAGCTCACTCACGCTCATAAGCATCGTCTTTTCTTCATCGCGCCGTTTCAGTTCAATCTTCTTTTCCCGCACCGTCTTCTCGCTCACGACTGCCCGCCATGGTATACCCTTCAGGTCCGCATCGGCAAACTTCTCGCCCGCCGACGCCGTGCGGTCGTCGTAAAGCACGTCCACTCCCGCTTTGCACAATTCGTCATATGCCTTGTCCGCAAAGCTCGCGACGGCGCGCGTTTCACCCAAGGCAAGGAGGTGCGCCTGAAACGGCGCGACCGACTCCGGCCACACGATGCCCTTCCCGTCCGAGCGCGTTTCTACGATAGTTCCCATGAGCCGCGAAAGGCCTATGCCGTAACAGCCCATGAGAACTTCTTGTTCTTTACCCGTCTCATCCTTGACCCGAAAATCAAACGCGGAAGAATATTTCGCCTTGAGCTTGAAGATGTTCCCGACTTCTATTGCTTTGCGTTCCGTGAGTTTCTTTGAGCCGCAAACGGGGCACTGTGCCGCGCCCTCTACAATCTCGCGGTTCACCGCCACGGAGCACTTTGGGCACAGGAAAATGATGTCTTCGCCAGCGTCCGTCACCGTCTGGAACTCGTGCGAATACTGCGAAAACGTCCCCCCGGAGGCGAAAGTAAGATAGGTGTTATTTCCTATCCCCGCTTTCTCAAAAATGCGCGTATATGCCTCTTTAACCCGTTCATAGTATGCGTCCAGGTCCGCCTCGGTGAGATGGAACGAGTAGAGGTCTTTCATGAGAAACTCCCGCGAGCGCAGGAGCCCGGACTTTGCCCGCAGTTCGTCGCGAAACTTGTTTTGTATCTGATACACCGCGAACGGAAAATCTTTGTACGAGAGATTTTGGTGCTGGACCAAAGGCACAACGACTTCTTCGTGCGTCGGCCCCAGTGCGTAGTCGCTCTTGCCGTAATGGCTTGTGAAGCGAAAGAGCGCATCATATGTTTCCCACCGTCCCGTTTTTAGCCAGTTCTCTTTTGGCTGAAGCGCCGGCATGATAATTTCCTGCCCTCCCAGCGCATTCATCTCGCTCCGGATGAGACGCGCGATGCGCTCCATAACCCGAAGCCCGAGAGGCAAAAACGAGTACACGCCGGCCATGAGCTTTTCCACAAACCCTGCGCGTATGAGAAGGGCGGCGTTCACTGCCGCTTCGTCCTTCGGAGCCTCGCGCCGCGCGCGGGTAAAAAGTTTTGTCTCGCGCATGCCAAAAGTGTCTACACTCACACGTTGAGTGTAACGAAATGAAGTGAGTTTAGCAACACTTTTGAGCACTCTGAGCCTGCCGAAGAGTTACCCTTCGCTACGCTCAGGGTGACGATTTTCTAGCCCCGCCAAGCGGGGAGAAAAGCGTCAAAATACAAATTTGCCGAGGTCTTTCACGGTCACGATGACCATGAGCGCGATGAGAAGGGCAAAGCCCACGGCGTTTGACCATGTGTGAACGCGCGCGGAGAGCGGCTTCCCTCTTAGCTTTTCAAACAGCACAAAGAGCAGGCGTCCCCCGTCAAGCGCCGGAAACGGGATAAGATTCAAAACCGCAAGGTTCACCGATATAACGGCGGTGAGCTCAAGAAGGTACGCCGCGCCCAAGGCGCCCGCCGCCTTCGCCACCACAAACACGCCGACTGGTCCCGATACCGCATCAAGCACACCGGGCTCCGAAAACGCGCGGGATATGAGCGTTGCGAATCCAACGGCGACTGCCGCAAATCCTCCGATGGCGGCCTGTGCGCCGTGCCATAAGCTTGCAAAGAACGGCTCGCGTGAAACGCCCATATCAACGAGTTCAAGACCAAGACGCCCCTCGCCTGCAGGCGGATTTTCACGCGGCGCGAGGGTGAGCCGTTCCTCGGCGCCGTTCCGTTTCACCAAAAGCTCCAATGAATCCTCCGCACCGCCCGTGAACGTAATGAAACGCTCTGCGGTAACGGGTGCGTCAAGCGTGCGCCCGGCGCTCTCTGCGCCGAAAATAACGTCTCCCATGCGCACGCCCGCCGCTTCGGCGGGCGACCCAGAGAGAACGCTCGCGATGACAAGGTTCTGCGACATCCCGACCATAAAGACCACGGAGAAAAGCACCCACGCAAGCACGACGTTCATAAAAACACCGGCAACCAAGATCACCGCTCGCTTCCATGCGGGGCTTGTGACAAACGCTCCGTCAAATTCTCCGTCAAGCTTTACGAATCCGCCGAAAGGAAGCGCGTTTATGCTGTATCGCGTTCCGCCCCGCGTAAAGCTCGCAATGCGCGGCGGAATCCCGATGCCGAATTCCTGGACCTTCACGCCCAGCATTTTCGCGGCAAAAAAATGTCCTGCCTCGTGGACAATGATAAGAACGGAGAGCGCGACGATAACGGCAAGCGCGGTTACCATATCTATTCGGCGCTTCCCTTTATGCGGTCAATAAAGTTCCGAAGCGCACCGCCCTCTTTGAATAGGTCGGTGAGAGAAGGAGTTTCTTCCTCTCCTCCCTCCGGGGTGACAATTTCCGCCGCGTCTTTCCCCGTTACAATGAAGTACGCCAGGGCGGCGATGCCGATGATAACGGCAATGCGTATGATGAATTTCAAAATCATGGTTATTCTTCTATTTCCGCTTTCTTTTTCTTAAAGAGTCCTTCAATTTCTCCGTTCAGGCGGTCGGTTACTTTCTGCGTCTCGTTTTCCATGCGGAACTTTTCGTCTTTGGATATCATGCCTCCTTTTTCTTTTTCGCTTATGGATTTTCTGAATTCGTCGCGCGCCGCTCGGATGCGCACGCGGCACTCTTCCATTTTCTTGCCGGCAAGTTTCAACAGTTCTTCGCGCCGCTCGCTGGAGAGTTCCGGCAAAAACATCCGGAGCACATTCCCCTGCACGTTCGGCATAAGCCCCAGGCCGGACGTTTCAATCGCCTTCGCCGCCGGTGCAATGGCTCCCTCGTCCCACACCTGCACCGATATTTCGCGCGGCGGCTTCACCTGTATGACGGCGAGATGCTTCAGAGGAGTCCGTGCACCGTAGTAATCAACGGCAATGTCTTCAATAAGCCCTGCATGCGCCCGGTTCGCCCGCATGCCATAAAACTCTGCCGCGAGCGCTTTCACGAGGCGTTCCCCTTTCTCTCTATATTCGCCGATGGTATCACCCGCTTCCATATCTCTTTCTATTCTCTTTCCACCCCATTATACATGATTCCCTTCTCCTGCAAACGCTCGTTCAGATTATAGCGCGAAAGTTCAGCGTGTTTTTTCAAGAGCCACGCGATGCGGGTGCTTTGAGCGCGCTTGTTCTCTAGGAAGCGTTTTATGATGTCCGCTTCAACGCGCTCCGCGAGCGGCGTTTCTTCCGTCGTTTCCGGAACTTCCGGGGACGGGTTCGCGGGGAAATATACCCGCGCAAGGCGTGACGAAAGGGGCGGGAGAAGCGCATTCCCGTCAGGGGCAATGAAGATAAAACACGCTTTTGGCGGCGCATCTTCCGTAAGCTTCAGCGCGCTTGCCTGGGCTTCACTTGTCATAAGCTCCGCCCGCTCCACCACAATGAGGCGCCTCGGCGAGCGCAGGGGGCGGCCGTATGCCGTGTCCCGCAGGGCGCGCACTTCGTCAATGCCAATCACGCCCTCGCGCGGCTCCAGGAAATATGCGTCCGTCAAAGCCGGCGCTTCGCCCGATTCTTTGGGAAACGCTCCATATTCAAGAAATATGGCGAGCTCCCGCGCAAACGTGCGCTTCCCGCCGCCCAACGCGCCGAAAAAGAGGTATGCGTGGCTCAAGAGGTCTTCTTGAACCAACCGTTTGAAAAGCTCCTGTTTTTCCTCAAGCACCGCGTGTTTCACCCCCTTATCCTACCCCTTATCCCTCTTTATCGGAAATAAAAAAGACCCCGCAGAAAAACTCTGCGGGGCTGTTGTTTGCCCGGGAACGATTTACTTGCAGTCCCCGGTCACAAGTTCCACTTCACGCCGCCGGAGAGCCGCCATGGTCCCGACTGCCCCCGTCAAGCATTCCGTAGACGACTGCTGCCCGTCCGGTTTTTCTCCCCTCAAGGAGAATGCCGAGTTGTCCGCGCATGTAAGCGTAGGGACCGTCTACCACCTGCACGCTGAACGAGAAGACCGGTGCCAGCTTGAGCCAGGTCTTCGGCAGTACGGAAGGGAACTCCATCCCAAGCGCGATGTTTGCTTCCGGCGCGGTGGAGGGACTGGCGATTGATCCGCCGAACTTGAGTATGAGCCACTTCTCGCTCCACGAGCTCATCCCCACAATGTAGACATCGCCGAAGAGAACTCTGCTGACTGGCTCTCGTTGAGCCGGGCTCAGCCAACCTATGCCCTCTTCCCGAAATCCGCCTCCGACAAAGAACCTGGTCTCGCCGAAATTGAGCGTCGCGTCAATCTTCGGCGAGTTTAAGAGGACTCTGCCTCCCATCTCGTACAGGAAGGCGCTTTCCTCCGCCACGCGCGCCGCCACGTCGCCGATGAGTGTGATGGATAAGAGGCTCTTCTTCTCCAGGTCTTCGCCTCTTATGATGGCATCCAGAATCACGTCATTCGGAACGAACATGGGCACCGAGCCGCCGATATTCACCTGAAGAAGCGGTAGCGCTTTCTTCAGGGAAAGAAGCGACAGGTCCGTTTCCAGAAAGCCAGCGTCTGAATGAAGCTCCAGAACCGACCCGGCGTCCGGCAGTACCAGCTCCGAGAACGGCATGTCCGGAAACACGTCTATCTGGGCGCCTGCGGCAAGCGGAACAAGAACGAGGACAAGAACAAGAAGCACCCGAACGTTTCTGCACAGCATCCTTTGCCTCCATCTAAACCAGATTTGTGGATTCAAAACAACTGGCTATATTCTAGTATAAAGAATGTGTTTTGTCAACTACATCCCGAAAACAAAAGCCGGGTGCCGCAATGCGGCCCCGGCGGTTTCACGTGATGCGAAAGAACGATGTGCGCCTCCTTTCAACCCTGCGCTTCTGCAACCGCTTTTTCCCGCTCCCCGATGATCTCGTTGGCAATATGCTCGTCCGAGTCCTCGGCCGGCGGCTCAGAGAAGAAATCGTCAAGGTCCTCGTCGTCATTCTCTGCACGTGCACCTCTCCTTTCCTTTCTGGAAAAATCCACTATCGTCTTGAACTTCTCTGTCGGGAGTGCCGAAAGCTCCTCTTTTCGAGCCCGGCAACGCCTGACCTTTTCCACCTCCCTTGGGAAACGGCGAAAGACTGCAGTGACGCGTTCTCTTACGTCCCATTCGTGCTTCAAGAGACATGCCACCTCCTCATTTGTCAGTTCTTTCGGTTCCTTGAGAAGCAGGAGCCACAGCTCCTTGAATCCGTTCTGCTCGGTCTCCGCGGCAACCTCTTCCCCTGCCATATAACCTCCCTTCGATGGACTTGCTCTGCAGGTCCTACTTCTTGTTCTTGGTATTGGCACGGGACACGTCTCCGAGCCGCGGTTTGCGTCTTTCCGGTTCATTGCTGACAGTGTATCGACCGCTGGTCTTTTTGCGGTCGTACTTCCAGACGGCAAGCCAAAATGGATGGAGTGCGCTCTCTATAAACTTTTTCGCCACTTCTGCGATGAGAAGGTTCATCTCTTCTTCGCTCCCATCGGACTCTTCCGAGATGACCCGAAAAGCCGCTCTCGACGCTTTCTCTGCGGTCCTCTGCCTTCTGGCGTCCCGTTCTGCCCGCATGTCCGCGAGGTCTTTCTTTGCCATACCTGCCTCCATTCCCGAGTTTTATGAAC
>Ga0154297_110_pt2 | contig 21896 bp, 24 predicted proteins | sample RifGroA1_FD_105591 | JGI IMG/M metagenome (GOLD analysis project Ga0154297, IMG submission 105591) | Candidatus Jorgensenbacteria bacterium GWA1_54_12
AAGGTACAGTGCGACGCCAACGCCAATAACGGCAAGTGCGGCGAGCACAATCGGAAACATGCTCTTCTTCGGAGGTTTTTCCCTTCCCATGCCCGCCATCATGTCGCGAGGGGGTGTCACGGGAAGCGGCGCAGAGGGCGTCTGCGGAGTTGTTTGCCATGAGTCCCTTGACGGCTCCGGCTTCGGAATTGGGGGAACTGTCGAAGGATCCATTGAGGGAACTTTAGGGAACTGATCCATGCCCATAGGAGGAATATACGGCTTCGGTTCGCCGCCACCTTCCTGGGTAATTGATTTCTGGTCCGATTCCATAGTGCGAATGGTTATGTCTCTAATTTGTGGATTAGGGTTGTCTGCCATGTCTTACGCACCCTTGAGCGACAATCCAATCTTGCCATTGTCGCGGTCGACCTTTATGACTTTTGCGCGAACATGGTCCCCTTCCTTGAGTATATCAGAAACGCGTTCCACATACTTGTCCGAGAGCTCCGAAATATGAATCATGCCCGACTGGCCGCCGCCCAAGTCCACAATGGCGCCGAAGTCCAGAAGTTTTAAAACGGTTCCGGAAACAGAGTCGCCCGGCGTATACTCGTGCACAATGTCCTCAATGAGCTTTACGGCGTGGGCAACAGAGTCGCGGTCTTTTCCCGAAACGTACACCGAGCCGTCTTCTTCCACGTCAACTGACGTGTCGTTTCCCGCACTTTCAATGATGTGGTGAATCATGCGTCCGCCCGGACCGATAACTTCGCCGATGCGGTCCTTGTTAATTTTCACGACGCGGATTGTGGGTGCGTGCGGAGAAACATGTTCGCGCGAAGCGGCGAGCGCCTCGTTCATCGTTTCAAGAATGTGGAGTCGTGCCGCGCGGGCATCGGGAAGCGCGCGGGCAAAGAGGTCTTTGGTAATTCCCGAAGTTTTCACATCCATCTGAACGGCGTTTACGCCGCGTGCAGTTCCGGCAACTTTCAGGTCCATCTTCCCGAAATGGTCTTCGGGTCCCTGGATATCGGTCAAAATGACGTATTTTCCCGCATTGTCTTCTACAAACCCCATGGCAATGCCGGCAATGGGCCCGGGAATGGGAACGCCAGCATCCATAAGAGAGAGCGATGTTGCGCACACAGTCGCCATAGACGATGAGCCGTTTGACGAAAGTGTTTCGGCAACAACGCGGATGACATATGGGAACGCTTCCTTTGAAGGGATAAAGGGGGCAATTGCCTTCTCTGCGAGCGCTCCATGGCCAATTTCACGCCGCCCGGGCCCTCCCCGTCCGCGTCCGACTTCCCCCGTGGAGAAGCTGGGAAAATTGTAATGGAGCATAAAACGCCGGGGTGCCTGATCTTCAATGCTTTCTACAAGCTGTTCCGACGAAGGAGGCGCAGTCGTCGTGACTGCCAAGACCTGCGTACTGCCGCGGGCAAAAAGAGCGGACCCGTGCGTTCGCGGCAGGAGCCCGACTTGAGCATACAGGGGGCGCACCTCGTCCAGAGTTCTTCCGTCAACGCGTTTGCCTGCGAATGCGAGCCGAGAAAGCATTGCCTCCGCGCGGTGCTCAAAAAGTATTCCCGCCGCATCAATCATGCCGGGTGACTTGTCCAGGGCGCGCAGCTTTTCTGTAATTTCCTGGTGCGCGTCTTCTCCCATGCCCGACACCCACGTGCCGCTCTCTGCCTGCTTTTCGTATGGCGCGAGCACTTCTTCAACAATCGCTTGTGTTTCGCTGTCCATGTCGGGCGTGGGGAAAGAGAGTTTCGTTTTTCCGACAGCCTTCACAATTGTTTCCTGAAACGCAATGAGGCGGTTAATTTCCGCCTGCGCTTTTTCAAAATAGCCGACAATATCTTCCTCGGGCGTTTCCTTCCCCTGAAACTCAATCATATTGATGCGGTCGGTAACGCCGGCGAAGAAATAAGAGCGCTCACCCCGCTCGCCCGCGCCCGCAACGGGCCCGCCCCATGGAATGTCGGATATGGCGAGTGCCGTAGAAGCCGAAAGGAGCGCGATGATGTCGGGGTCATGCTCGCCGTCGTACGAGAGCACGGTCACAACGACATGTATCTCGTTGCGCAAATGTTCGGGAAAGAGGGGGCGAATGGCACGGTCAATAAGCCGCGCCGAGAGCGTGGCGTCAACCGGCGGCCTGCCCTCGCGGCGCATGAAGCGGCTGCCAAGAACCTTTCCGACGGCATAGAACCGCTCCTCGTAGTCAACCGTGAGAGGAAAGAAGTCCTTATCTACCCGCTTTTCTGCAATAACGGCAGTGGCAAGAACCACGGTCTCGCCGTATGAACCGATGACCGCGCCGTTCGCCTGCCCCGCGATGCGGGATACCTGAAGTGTGACCGGCGTGCCGCCGATATCAGTCGTAAATTCTTTCTTGCCGAGGTCTTGCACGTTGTTTTAAAGCATAGTAAGGTAGGGGCATGACATTGTCAAAACAGGACAAGGAAAGCGCCATTAAAGAACGCCAGAAACATGCCCGCGATACGGGGTCCGTTGATGTGCAGGTGGGGCTTTTGGATAAGCGCATTGATGAGCTAAGCGGGCACCTGAAAGACCACCCGAAGGACCACCACTCGCGGCGGGGGCTCCTTATGATGATCGGCAAGCGCCGCCGCTTAAAGCAGTATCTTGAAAGGAATCATGTTTGAGCATCCCGCCCAGCGGGTCGGTATTTTCTTCGACGTACAAAATATCTATCACTCCGCGAAGCACCTTTACAATTCGCGGGTTAATTTTGAGAAGCTCATCAAGGAACTTGTGGGAACAAGAACCTTAATCCGCGCCGTCGCGTACGTGGTAAAAAGCGACGCGGTGCCCGGGGAACAGTCATTTTTTGAAGCATTGGAGAAAGTGGGAATGGAGCTCCGCGTCAAAGACCTGCAGGTATACGCAAGCGGAGCAAAAAAGGGTGATTGGGACGTCGGACTCACGGTAGACGCGATACGCATCCCTCCGGTACTGGACGTCGTCATTCTCATCACGGGCGACGGCGACTTTGTACCGCTTGTTGAATATCTCCGTTGGGGCATGGGAAAGCAGGTTGAGGTATGCGCCTTCGGCAAGACCACATCTGCCCGCCTCATTGAGGCAACGGACAAGTTTATAGATTTGGACAAACTCCCCCGCCTCCTCATGGCGATTCCCCAGAAGAAAACGTAGGATTTTTGTGTTTCTTGACCCTCCCCTTAAGCGCGAGTAAGGTGAGGGCAGATTTGTTTTTTTGACAAACCACACACTGGAAGGAGGTTGAGAGAATGAACGACATGTTCGGACCCGGTTCAAACGCTCCCGCCCGCATACATACAGACTACGAGGAGTTGAGGAAAAAGGTAGAGGCGTGCAAGGCGCTCGGCAAGAGAGTCGTGCTGACCTCAGGAACGTTTGACATACTCCACGTCGGCCACGCAACGTATTTCGAAAAGGCGAAGGAGGCTGCCGGAAATCCCGAGAACACCGTGCTCGTCGTCGGTGTTGACAGCGACGAGAAAGTCGCGAAAAGGAAGGGTGAAGTGAGGCGGCGCACCGTAGTCCAGCAGGACGAACGGATGGCGATGTTGTGCCACCTGCGCCACATTGACCTGGTGATGCTGAAAGGCGCAGGCGACCCTCACTGGCAGCTCGTGAGGACGGTGAGACCCGACATTCTTGTCATCTCAGAGAGGACTAGGTACACAAAAGAAAACGTGGAGGCGCTCAAGGAATTCTGCGGAACGGTGACAGAACTCCCTTCACAGGGAGAAACATCAACGACAGCGCGCATCAGGCTCTTGTATATCCTCGCCGGGCAGAAATTCAAAGATGGGTTTCTTGCATTTGCGGGCCAGGTGCGTCAGCAACTGGACGATTTTGCGGAATCCATAGAGAAAATGATGGGGGGGTCGGCATGAGTCATGTGATATGCGCGTATGTTCCCGTTTTGCACGCAGGGTACGTCAAGTTCTTTAGGGTGTATGGTAAGGGCGGTACTCTGTATGTTTTCGGTACTGAACTCATCCGCGAGTTTGACCATCTGCGGAAAGAAATCAGAGCCCTTGAGCCGGAAGAAGCCGCCGCCGCCGTGCGCTCCCTCGGTCTTCTCGACGAGGTGCGAGTTGCCGATACAGAAACGCTCGCAGAGCTGAACAAGCAAAGGACATCGGTCACAATGCCGCGCGAGGATGTTTCGCGAAAAGTTGCGGAAGCGTTACTCTCAAGGTGCACCGTGCACCTAAGTGATGTGTTCTTGCGATGGGACAAAGACCGATCTCTCAAAACGCATCCTGTGATCTACGACCGGGCGATTCCCTTCTCGGGACTAACACGCCGTTTATTCGGTGAGGCGTACCGTGAGGGCAAACAGAGTTCGGATTGGTGGCGGCAAGTCGGTGCGATTGCGGTGAGGAATGGAACAATCATCGCAACAGCGCACAACTACCACCTCCCCTCTCCACACGCTCCATATGCTTTTGGCGACCCGCGGAACAACTTCACGCAGGGGGCGCACATAGAAGTGTCAACAGCGATGCATGCCGAAGCGGCAGTTGTCGCAACAACGGCGGGGAGAAGTGAGTCGCTCGCCGGAGCAGATCTCTATGTAACAACGTATCCTTGTCCGCCGTGCGCGAAGCTCATTGCGTGCGCAGGCGTGAAAAGATTGTTCTTTAGAGAAGGGTACGCGATGCTGGATACGCATCAGGTTCTGAAGCGTGCCGGTGTCGAAGTAATACATGTGGTTGAAAAGGCCCCGTAGCGCGTATGCGCTACGGGGCAACTTTATTCTCTGGTGCCGATACGGAATCGAACGGGACCGTCAGACACGATGAAATGGAAATGGTAGTGGCTCACCGTGCCGCCGCTCATCTCGGTATCCCCGAAGCGGCTCACGAAACCGCCCGACCCGGGTCCGAACTTTCCCTCTATCCACCGCACCATCACGCCAAGCTCTTCCCACGCGTCGGGATGAAGGTCGGCCGGGTTCGTAACGTGCTGGCGGGGAATGAGAAGAAGGTGGTACTTTGTGTGCTCGTACGGCCACTGGTTGTGCGTGACAATCCAATGCACCCCTCCTCGGAGAATCGGACGCTTATGCTCCTTCGCAAAATTCCTCATGCAGAAAGGGCACTCGCCACGCGCGCTGATGCGCTCCAGGACTTCCTGTTGTTCCGGCAGCCGGGCGTTTGAAATGTTTACGTGATTCACACCGGGGTCCATACGGGCCTCCTCTCGCTTTGGGGATAATAATCATGAATGGTGAAGTCCTCCTTCCTGAACGCGAAGATGTCCGTGACGGCGGGGTTCAAGCGAACCGTCGCAAGCTGTTGAGGCTTCGTACTAAGCATCTCGCGCATGGCGACGCGCTGGTCCGTTTCCGGATTGTGGTCATTGGTGTGGTAACACTGCGCGCTTGAAATGGTGTAGTGCAGTGTCCTTGCAGTGTAGCCCAGAACCTGCGCGAACATCATGGTCAAGGCCGCGTACTGGACGAGATTCCCTGCGAGCCCGACGGGCACATCGCAACTCCGCTGTATGTGATGCAGTGAGAGCTCGCGGGTGCGCGGGTTTGTGTAGATGAAGAGAAGCCCATGACAGGGAACCACAACCACCTCCTGCGTTTTCCCCTTGCCACGGCCAAGATATGGCGGGATGAACGGGCTCACAATGTGGGTGATGAGCTCCGGCCGCTCTCTCATCTGTTCCACGACGTGCTGTATTTGGTTGAACGGTTTGCCGTTTGGGTTGGGAAATGCGGTCCACGCGGGACCGTAGCTTCCGGGACCAAGGTCGCCGGGCTGGAGTCCGCGCTTCACACATTTCTCTGCGGTGACCCATCGTTTCCACCAGAAGCATCCGAACGACTCGAGTTCCTCTTGTGTCCGTGCGCCGTTCAGAAACGCACACAGCTCGCCGAGCGCCTGATAAAACGTAGGGTGTTTTCCTGACACGACATCGCGCTCTGTAATGACCGGGATACCGTTTGAAAGGTCAAACGTCATGCCGTGGTTTACAACCGCAAGCCGTGGGACTCCTTGTGCTGAACCAGTTTCCTCCCCTTCATTGAGAAGCCGGCTCAGAAGGGCTTGGTACTGGCTATCTGGTCCGCGAAGAACAAACGGCTTATACCGCACGACGGGCACGCTCTCTATTGTGGACATCACTGTCCTCCTTTCCTTATATGGGGGCCGTTATGTTCGGCCCGATAAAACAAAGCTGCCTTGAATCTACTCCCGGGAACCTATCGGTGTCAAAGATTCTTCCCTCTCCTTTTCCCATGAAAGGCCTTATGAACGTCGCGGAGCGTTTTGTTGGTGAGATGAGTGTAAATCTGTGTTGTTGAAACGCTTGCGTGACCCAAAAGTTCCTGCACCGCGCGCAGGTCAGCCCCGTTCATAAGAAGGTCTGTCGCAAACCCGTGACGGAGCATGTGCGGGTGCACCCGCTTGGGAATGCCGGCGGCCCGCGCGGCACGGTCTATGAGGCGTTCTACGGCGCGGGACGTAATGCGCCCGATGACCTGCCCGTCTTTGCGCAAGCTTATGAAGAGCGCTTCGTCGGCATCGGTCCGTTCTTTCAAATACTTCGCGAGGGCCGCGCGGGCCGTGTCTGATATAAAAGCAACGCGGATTTTTCCACCCTTTCCGCGAACCGGAAACTCACCGCGTGAAAAGTCTGAAAATCGGTCAAGGGAGCAAAGTTCCGAAACGCGCAGCCCTGCCGAAAAAAGGAGTTCAATAACCGCCCTGTCTCGCAGGGCGCGGAGCGAACCGCCTCGCCCTCCGGAGGAGGGTCCGCCTCCGGCGGAAGGAGCAGCGAGAAGCCGTTCCAGATCGCTCTCGTCAAGAATGTCTATTTCCCGCTCCTCGATTTTGGGGAGTTCTACTTTCTCGGGAAGGAGAGAAGGTATGTCGCGTTTCACGAGATATTTCAGGAACGCCCGAATACTCACGACATAGTGACCCTGAGTGGCTCTTTTGATGCCGCGGCGGGCAAGCGTGAGACGGTAGCGGCGCACAAGGTCATCAGTTATGTCTTCCGGGCGCTTCGCTTCCGTCGTGCGGATGAAATCCCTCAGGTGATGCTCGTATACTTCGCGCGTTTTGACAGCTCGGTTCTTCTCAATCTCCAGATAGTCCAAAAATTCTCCGACAACACGCTCTAAAGAGGTCATATGGACATTATACCCCGATATGCTATACTCATTGCATTCGTACGGTACGCGACAAAACGGTCTCCCTAATACGGGAGATTTTTAATAAGGGGCTCTCATGGACGGCGCTCATCGTGCTCTGTGCCGGCTTTGTGGGAAAACTGCTCGTCGTGGGTGCTTTGGGAGCGTCGGGACGCGTGGTTTCGGAGAATCGCGGCGGCCCAATTGTAGAAACCATGCTTCCTTCGGGCGGGCTTGACGGCGCTATCGCACCATCGTACGCCGCCTCACCCAATCTCTTTATTACGGAAAACACGGCAGGCGCTCCGATAGTTCTCACGGCAGAAGGAACCGTTATCGGCACTGCCCGCCCGGCCTCTAACGTTATCCCGCTCCGGAGCGGAATCAAAAAGTACAAGGTACAATCCGGCGATACACTTTCGGACATTGCCGCGCACTTCGGCGTTTCACTTGATACGCTGAAATGGGCGAACCCCTCAGTGCGCTTTACGGTCGTGAGGCCCGGTGACGAACTGACTATCCTTCCCGTCACCGGCTTTTTATACGACGTGGAAGAAGGAGATTCGCTCCAGGGCCTCGCCGCACGCTACGGCGTAAGCGAAACTTTGATCAAACGTTACAACTCGAGCTATCCCGAGCTTTTGGCGTCGGTGGGAGGGCAGATAATTCTCCCTCACGCGGAGCCGGAGAATGCGCGGGCATATTTCCAAAATGCGTCAAAGCGACTGCCGAATCTTGACGGATACTTTGTGCTCCCAGCGCGCGGCTGGAACTGGGGACAGCTTCACTACAACAATGCAATTGATATCGCCGCACGGTGCGGCGACCCGATATACGCTTCGGCGGAAGGCATCGTAGAAAGCGAATCATCGGGAAACTACTGGAACGAAGGGTATGGGAATTACGTGGTTATCCGCCACGGAAACGGCACGCGCACCCGTTACGCGCACACGTTGAAAAACCTCATCTTGGAGGGTGACTATGTGCTCCAAGGAGAAGAAATCGCGCTTATCGGCGCAACAGGCAACACCGACGGGCCAACCGGATGCCACCTCCACTTTGAAGTGGAAGGCGCACAGAACCCGTTTGCGGTGAGGTAGCTCTATTTCTTCTGCCGGCACGCAAGACACTGTTCCGATTCGGGATTTTCTTTAAGGAATTCAAACGGGATTGCTGTGCCGCAGGCACTGCAGATTCCATAGATTCCTTCCTGTATGCGATGAAGCGCGTCTTCAATTCGCCCGATGCGCGCTTTGAAAACCTGTTCCAGCGCAAGGTAATTGCCGTGCGCTTCGGACTCATCGCTCTCTTCGTCGCCAGAATCAATACTGTCGCCGAAATCCAACCCGGCGCGCTCGCTTGCGAGGAGCTTTTCCAGCTCCTCCCGTTTCTCCATGAGCGCCTTCTCAAGTTCTTTGATTTGTTGCTCGGCCAATGCCATACCGCTATTATACATAAACATGCGCATCCTCGCTATTGAAACCTCTTGCGACGAAACCGGCATCGCAATCTTGAATTTTCAAGGGTCTCTGGAAGAAGGTTTCAGCTTCTCTATTGAAGCAAATCTCCTAGCTTCCCAAATTGAGACACACCGCCCCTACGGCGGGGTCGTGCCGGGCTTGGCGCGCCGCGAGCACGAGAGAAACCTCCCTATGCTCTTTAGAGAGCTGGAAGCTAAAAGCTTTAAGCTGGAACCTGATATTGTTGCCGTAACCGTGGGCCCCGGGCTCTCTCCGTGCCTTTGGGGCGGTATCACCTTCGCTGAGGAGATACATGGGAAGCACTTCTCAAAGGCGAAGCTCGTCGGCGCGAACCACCTGGAAGGACACCTTTACAGTTTTCTCCTTGCGGAGAATGCCGATGTTTCCGTATTCCCCGCCATCCATCTCCTCGTTTCCGGCGGACACACGATGCTTATCCTTATGCGTTCCCTTGTTGACTGGGATGTGCTGGGCGAAACAAGGGATGATGCGGTCGGCGAAGCCTTTGACAAGGTGGCGCGCCTTTTGGAACTCCCCTATCCTGGAGGGCCGGAGATAGAAAAACTTGCCGGCAAGCGAATGATTGGTATAAGGCGCAAATCATTTGAGTTCCCGGCGCCGATGCTCCATTCGGGCGATTACAATTTCAGTTATTCGGGATTAAAGACCGCGGTCTTGTATTATCTTCGGAACAATCCCCGCGCCAAGAAACCTGCGGTTGCTCGCGCATTTCAGGAGGCGGCGTTTGCGCCGCTTGTTGCTAAAGTGAAGCGTGCCACGGAGGAATACGGGGCGAAATCAATCATGCTCTCCGGCGGCGTCGCCGCGAACCGGGTACTCCAGGAAAAATTAAGGGTGCTCGGACACCCCTTCTTCGTCGCTCCGCTGAAGTACAATACCGATAATGCCGTCATTATCGCGCTTGCCGCGTCCGTCAACCAGATTTCCGGGAAAGAATACCGCCTTGAGGCGCAGCCGAACCTTAGTTTATAGTGAAGAACAATGGATAAACGTTTTGCTCATGAGGATGCGGAACGGGGCATCTACGATAAGTGGGAATCTGCCGGCTATTTTTCTCCGTCAGCTGACGGAAACGGCGAGCCGTTCTCTATCGTGCTCCCTCCGCCGAATGTGACCGGCGAGCTTCACATGGGGCACGCCGCAATGCTCGCGATTGAAGACATCATGGTCCGCTTTGCGCGTATGCGCGGGCGGCGGACGCTCTGGATTCCCGGCACCGACCACGCGGCAATCGCCACACAATCAAAAGTAGAGAAAGAACTCTACAAGAAAGAGGGTAAAACACGCCGCGACCTTGGCCGCGAAGCGTTCCTGAAACGGGTTGAAGAATTTGCCCTGAAAAGTCACGACACGATTGTAAATCAGGTGCGCGCCATGGGAGCGTCATTAGACTGGTCCCGCGAAGCATACACGCTTGACGCGTTGCGGAGCCGCGCAGTCAAGGAAGCGTTCAAACGAATGTACGACGGCGGCGTGATTTATCGGGGGAGCCGCATTGTGAACTGGGACCCGAAGCTTCAGACAACCGTTTCGGACGACGAGATTGATTGGAAAGAAATGAAGGGATTTTTCTACTATCTCCAGTACGGACCCTTCGTCATTGGCACCGCGCGGCCGGAAACGAAGTTCGGCGACAAATACGTCGTGATGCATCCGGCAGACGCTCGGTATGCGAAGTACAAGCACGGAGAGAAACTGGAACTTGAATGGATTAACGGTCCCGTCACCGCAACGGTCATTAAGGACGAAGCGGCCGACCCGGCATTCGGCACCGGCGTTATGACGATTACTCCATGGCACGACGCAACCGACTTTGAGATTGCCGAGCGGCACAGTTTGGACAAAGAACAGATTATCGACTTCAACGGCAAACTGCTTCCCATTGCACGGGAATTTGCGGGATTTCCAATCGCGAAAGCGCGCCTGGAAATCGTGAAGAAACTAGAGAAGAAAGGGCTGCTTGTTAAGGTGGACGAAAATTACGTTCATCGCGTCGCCACAAACAGTCGCGGCGGAGGCATAATCGAGCCGCAAATCATGAAGCAATGGTTTGTGGACGTGCATAAGAAATTCTCCCGTGATGGCAGGGAGATATCGCTGAAAGATTTGATGCGCGACACCGTCGCAAGCGGCAAAATTAAAATCCTTCCCGAGCGTTTTGTGAAAGTGTACTTCAACTGGATAGACAATCTTCGCGACTGGTGCATTTCGCGCCAGCTCTGGTACGGGCATCGGGTGCCGGCGTGGTACAAAGGCGGCGAAACATACGTTGGCACCGAGCCGCCGGGAGGTAGCGGGTGGGAAGAAGACCAAGATACCCTAGACACATGGTTCTCGTCAGGCCTCTGGACGTTTTCCACGCTCGGCTGGCCGGAAGAGTCGGAGGATTTGAAAATGTATCACCCCACGTCGGTTCTTGAAACCGCCTACGACATTCTCTTTTTTTGGGTGGCGCGGATGATTTTGATGACCGGGTATCTCTTGAACGACATTCCCTTCCGTACGGTTTACCTCCACGGCATCGTGCGCGACAAAGAAGGGCGCAAGATGAGCAAGTCTCTAGACAACGGCATTGACCCCCTGGAGATGGTGCAAAAGTACGGCGCGGATGCGACAAGAATGTCGCTCATTATGGGTGTCGGCGCAGGGAGCGACACGAACCTGTCCGAAGACAAGATTCGTGCCTGCCGCAATTTTGCAACGAAGATTTGGAACGCCGCGCGGTTTTTGGATATGCGAAGGCTCCCTAATGTGACGATATCGGACGTCAATCACTCTATGATTGACATCCGATATCAATCAATTCTTGCCTCGCTGGAAAAGGTAAAAGCAGAAATTACGGCTCATCTTGAAGCGTACGAGCTCCACCTCGCCGCAGAAAAGGCATACGACTACTTTTGGAACACGTTTGCGAATAAAATCCTTGAAGATGTGAAAAAGGAGGGCATAACGCCCGATAACTACACTCTCCTACTGACTGTTTTCAGGGAGTGCCTCAAACTCCTCCACCCCTTCATGCCTTTTGTAACCGAGGCGGCATACGAGGCGTTGAATTTCGGAGAAGGAAAGAAAATGCTTATCGGAGAAGAATGGTAATCACTTGCTCCCCAGTATCTCAAACTCTCTGAAAACGACGATGCTCGCACCGACGAGAAAAAGCGTCGGGACAAGAAGCAAGTTCTGCGATTGGAACGTCATAATAAGGTAATTGAAAATGCCGTGCACAACGGTGGCGACGACAAGTCCCTTAGCCAGTTTCCCGCGCGCCCAGAAATAGCCGACAAATCCGCTTGAAATGGCGTGCAGGAGTGTCGCGCCGACGAAGCGCAAAACGGCGATGCTGAAAAGCGCACCAACCGACTCGGTACCGCCGCGCGCAAGAAGGTGCGAGAGCACAAAAAAGTTTTCAATCGTCGCAAGACCCATGGCGGCGGTCACAAGATAAATCATCGCATCAACCGGCTCGTCAAACTCGGGGCGCTTTCGCACCGCGAAATACGCCGCCAGCCATTTGAAAAGTTCTTCAATGAAGGCAAGGGTGAAAAGAGAAAAAAACACATCCTTGAAAAACTGCGCGAACCACTCGGTTGCAAATTGCAGAGCAACAATGGGAATGGCGGCGAGCATGCCAAGGCCGAATGCATAAAGAATGAGCGCTTTCGGTTCGGGATGGCGGTCTGTCCGCAGAAAAAAGACAAGCCACAAAAGCCCGGGGGCTATCGCGGCAAGAATGACGGCAAGGAGTGGTAAAAGCGTCATTGCGCAGAGACCTTCACTTTCTTCCCGTGTTTCGCCTTCAGGCGGGGAAGACGGAGCGTGAGGATGCCGTTCTCAAAGTTTGCCTTCGCGGCATCAGGGTCAATTTCTTCGGGCAGGATGACCGTCCGGGAAAAGGTGCCCCAGAAGCATTCCTCGTAGTAGTAATCTTTTTCATCAATTGTCTTGCTCCGTTTACGCTCGCCGCGGATTTCAACCGCGTCACGCTTGATGTGCACATCCAAATCGGTTTCCGGGTCAATGCCCGCAATGGCAGACTCTATCACAATGTCATCGCCATCGCGATACACGTCAACTGTGAGTTGCCCGTCTGCCGACGAGGCAGGCCCGTCTGCCTGCAAAGAACCCGCCACATCCGACGGTTCTGTTTTCAATGTATCCCCTTTCCCTCGCGCGAGTTCTTTGAAAATGTTTTTGTCAGCCATGTGCACATTGTAGCACATCGGGCTGCGTTAAAGCACAGTGCTATTTTCCCTTCTGGTACGCTTGGTGCGCTTTCCTGATTTCGGCAAGTGCTGCCTCCCTGCCCTCCCAGCCCAAAACTTTCACTTTCTTGCTTTCCAGCCTTTTGTACTCTTCAAAGAAGTGTGCAACCTCCTTTAAGAGATGCGGGTTCATCGCTTTCACGTCTTCCAGGGTCTTTACGGTATCAAAGCGTGGGTTGTCCACCTGCGCGGAGAGAATTTTAAAGTCCTCCTCGCCGTCGTCAACCATCTTGAAGAGGCCCAGTGGCCGCACCCGCACGACGCATCCGGGAAATAAAGGGTAACCGCCCAAAACGAGCGTATCCAAATGGTCGCCGTCAGACGAACGCGTTTCGGGGATAAAACCATAGTCGGCCGGGTAATGGAACGGTGAGTATAGGACGCGGTCAAGAACCAAAGCACCGAGCTTCTCGTCGTATTCATATTTGTTGTGGCTGCCGCCGGGAATTTCAATAACGGCATTCACAACGTCGGGGGCATTTTCTCCGATGGGGATATTATGGAACATGTTTCAAGCGTAAAGCGTAAAACGGAAGGTGTAAAGTCCGGTGCTCAATACCGAGTATTAAAGCGCCCCAATACTCGGTATTGAGCACGCTATTCAGTTTCTGTGCCAGGTGCCTCCGGTGCTTCAGCTACTTCCGGCGCGTGCCCCACTCCCCCTTCCCGTGCTTCTCCGGGACTTGCGGCGCTCCGCACGTCAATCCGCCAGCCAGTCAACTTCGCCGCAAGGCGCACATTTTGCCCTCCGCGGCCGATTGCCAAACTCAACTGGTCTTCGGGAACCAGAACCAAGGCCTCGCGCCGTTCAAGTGTTTGAACCTCGGTTACCTTTGCTGGCGAGAGCGACTTGCCGATGTACTCGGCAATGTCTTCGTTCCATTCCACAACGTCAATCTTTTCGTTGCCGAGTTCGTTGATGACAGACATGATGCGGCTCCCCCGCTGGCCGACCATTGCGCCAACCGGGTCCACTCCCTGCGCGTGCGAAACAACGGCGACTTTCGTGCGGCTTCCGGGTTCGCGCGCAATCTTTTTGATTTCTACAATGCTCTCGGCAATCTCCGGCACTTCAAGTTCAAAAAGTTTCTGTATGAACAGCGGGTGCGAGCGCGAAAGAATGATGCCCGGGCGGCGGTGCTCTTCTTCTTGTACGGCAATAACAAGAAAGCGCATCCGCTGACCAGGCTGATAGCGCTCGCCGGGTATGCTCTCGTTCTGAAACATGACGCCGCTCGCGCGCCCAAGGTCAATGTACACGTGCCCGTGCTCATAACGCTGTATGACGCCGCTCACAATCCCCCACTCCTTGTCGGCGTATTCGGCGCGCACCGAGGCACGCTCGGCGTCGCGGATGTTCTGAAGGATAACCTGTTTTGCGGTTTGTGCCGCAATGCGCCCGAAGTCCTCGTGCGCTTCAAGCGGAATGAGAATCTCGTCCCCCACCGCGGCGTCGGACTTCATCTCTTTTGCTTCGTTGAGCAAAAGATGCCGGTCGGGGTTGTAGCGCGGCAGGCCCTCTTCCTCTGTTTCGGAAAGTGCTTCAACATCTTCTCCTGGTTCGGCGAAACGCACTGTCGTTTCATCTACCACAAGCTTCACCAGGAAGAATTTTGCAGTGCCGGTCTCGGAGTTGAACTGGGCGCGGACAACCTCCGACCGCTTCCGGTATTCCTTTTTGTAGGCGCTCGCAAGAGCCGACTCAATAACCTCCACGATCTTTTGGGGTGGAAGGCCGCGGTCGGCGGCGATTTGCCCGATGGCGACACCTAATGATTTGAGGTCCATCATAAATTTAGTTGTTATTTAGAAATATGTCCGCTCTCACGAGCGGACCTTTCAATACCGTCCACAATACGCCTCTCCCAGTGACAAGTCAAGTATATTGACAAAATCACTACTTTATTCTATTATACAGCCAGTATCATTAGAGGAGGGAAAGATGCCGGAAACAGGACTCCCCTGCTATAAAGGGCAAAGAGGGCTGGTTCGCATAGTGACGACGGAAGAGAACGATACCGTAATCGTCACCGTCACCATCGGGAAGAGACCGAAGAAAGCGAACTGGCGCGGCACAAGGTCCCAGATCCTGCAGAGAGCGAAGAAGCTCATCGAGACCGTAGAACGTTTGGGTGAGCTGGAGTTCATGAGGAGCTGGGATGGAGAGAATTTCTAGGGGATCCCTTCCAACCTAAAACCGCCTTCGGGCGGTTTTTATTTTACACAAATGTTTCATTGTGACACTGCATGTAAAAATTTGCCTGTTTTTTACATGGAATGTTTCAAAAAAACATTCTGTGTAAAAAATTTACGAGAAATTTTTACAGTCGTGTATAATTTGAAACATTTTTGTAATCTAAATTACCAAAATGTTTTTTTGAAACAAGTTATCCACAGATTTTGACCGATTTTGTCAAGAAACCAATACTACACAATGTTTCAATGTCACAGTCAAGCGAAATTACCGATACTCTGGTTTATCCTCGGAAACGCCGCCGCGGTGTGCCGCGAGCCGGGCAAGAACATAAAAAAGAGAAGAAAGGCGGTTTATAAAAGAGGGGAGAACTCCATCACAGAAGGACAAATGCTCTATCTTGCAAAGCATGGCGGTTTCCCGTTCCGCGCGCCGTGTAACGGTTCGTGCGATGTCCAGGAGAGCCGAAAGTTCGGTTGCTCCCGGAAGGACAAACGAGCGGATGGGCGGGAATTCGCTTTCGGTGCGGCGGATAACTCCCTCGGCCCAGCTCACATGCTCGTCGGTAATTTCCTTGCCCGAGCCGGCAATAGCTGACTGGAGGGTGAAGAGGCGGTGCTGAACCTCTTTCAAGATATCGGCGATCTCGCGGTCTTCCCGCTCGGCGCGGGCTCGGCAGAGACCGGTTATGCTATTCAGCTCGTCCACGGCGCCAAGGGCGGAAACGGTGGGGGCATGCTTGCCCGCAGGTTTGCCGCCTCCGAGAGAAGTTGTACCTTTGTCGCCCTTGCCAGTGTAATACATATGCGGTGTATAGCACCATTCTCTCTACAAACACTTTGATTTTGCAAGGGTTTGGGCTTTAATAGAGTGGATGGCAGGGAAGCGCGGAAACAAGAGAGTCGGGAAAGGGGAGCCAAAACTTCACCCCGCGATAAGGAAACACATTTGGGTTGTTGCCTGCATGGCAGGAGCGCTTCTCTTTATATTGTCGGCGGCAGGTCAGGCAGGGCCGGTCGGCGCAACGTTATACAAAACGTTTGATCGTTTGTTCGGCTGGGGATACTACCTGTTCCCGGCTGTTCTTTTTATTCTTGCCGTTGCGTTCATCGGCAGGGACAAGCTTTTTGCGGTGACAACCGTTGCTGGCGCAGCGCTTTTCATACTTGCGGGGCTTGGCATGATTGACATTGTTTCTCCAAAGAACGGGGGATTGACCGGAGAGTTAGTTGGCGCACTGGAAACGCCGTTCGGCGCACCGGCGGCTTTGGTCATCGTGGGTGCGGCGCTCATCGCATCGGGGCTTGTCGTTGTGAATCGCCCCTTAGGCGTAATGGAACGAATCAAAGAAATTCTTTCCCGTCGCGCCGAGAAAAAATCTTCGCGCGTGCCAGTTGTGACAGGCATTGAAGAAACAGAAAGAGAAAGAGAAGAGCGCGTAGAGGAAGGAAAAGAAGAAGAGGAGGAAGAGAAAAAAGCGGAACCTCAAGGAAAGCGCGGGACGGAAGCAAGGCTCAATGTGAGCGTCATGGAAGCCGTGCCGGACAAAGCATTTGCCGTTTCGCGCCGTGCGGCGGCGAAAGATTATGAAGCGCCGCCCTTGAAACTTTTGAATAGTTCGGTTGAAAAACCGACAAGCGGCGACCTCAAGGCGGGAGCAAACATCATTCAGCGAACACTTCAAAGTTTTGATATTCCCGTGGAGATGGGTGAGATACAAGTTGGTCCGACGGTCACGCGCTATACCCTAAAGCCCGCCGAAGGCGTCCGCATCTCGCGCATCACCGCGCTTGGTCAGGACCTTGCGCTTGCTCTGGCCGCGCATCCGATTCGCATTGAAGCACCGATTCCCGGGAAATCTCTCGTCGGCATAGAAGTGCCGAACAAGGCGGCGGCACTGGTTCGATTGGGAAGTCTCATCGCACTCCGCGAATTTGCGGAGGGGAAACCTCTGGCATTCGCCTTGGGGAGAGCGGTTTCTGGAGCGCCCGTTTTTGCGAACATCGGGAAAATGCCGCATCTTCTTATTGCAGGGAGCACGGGGAGCGGAAAGAGTATTGCCATCCACTCTCTTATCACATCCCTTCTTTTTAAAAACGGCCCGGCCGACATGCAGCTTATCCTCATAGACCCGAAGCGAGTAGAACTCTCTATATATGAAGGTATCCCGCACCTTGTTTCGCCGGTCATTACCGAAAATAAGCGCGCCGTCGGCGCTCTGAAGTGGGCGATTACCGAAATGGAGCGCCGCTACGAAGAACTTCTCGCGCACGGCGTGCGCGACATTGAAGGTTTCCATACAAAGGAACCGTCGGCTGCAATGCCGTACGTTATTATCGTGATTGACGAGCTCGCAGACCTTATGTCTTCATACGGCCGCGAAGTTGAGGGGGCGATTGTGCGTCTCGCACAAATGTCCCGCGCCGTCGGCATCCACCTCGTCGTGTCCACCCAGCGCCCATCGGTTGAAGTCATCACCGGTCTCATCAAGGCAAACATCCCGACTCGCGTCGCCCTGCAGGTTGCAAGCCAAATTGATTCGCGCACCATTTTAGACGCCGCTGGCGCGGAGAAGCTTTTGGGAAACGGCGACATGCTTTACTCCGCGGCGGAGGGTTCGCGAAGAGAGCGTATTCAGGGAGCGTATTTGACGGAGAAGGAAATCAAAACGGTTGTCGCATACATTAAAGAGCATGTGAAGCCCGCGCCGCCGGTTGAAGGCGAAGTGCCGTTCACGGCGCAGAACGGTGCAAGCGATGATGAATCGGGAAACGGCATTGATTTCTCGGCGTACGAGAAAGACGGCGAGGAAGACGAGCTCTATGAAGAAGCGGTCACGCTCGTAAAAGAAGCAAAGAAGGCGTCAGCGTCACTTTTGCAGAGGCGCTTGCGCGTCGGGTACGCGCGCGCGGCGCGGCTCCTGGATATGATGGAAGAGCGCGGCCTTATCGGTCCGCAGGACGGGGCCAAGCCCAGGGACGTATATGAACAGTAATTGATAACATGGAAGGAGAAGAAAAAACATTTGGGCAAATGCTTACAGACACGCTCGCGGCGAAAGGATATTCGGCGGAGAGGCTGGCGGCAGAGACGGGTATATCGGACCGCTTCATCAATTTGTTTTTGGAAGACCGCATGAGCGAATTGCCGCCGTCGCCGTATCTGCACGGCTATATCGTGCGCATCGGAGAAATTCTTGGGTTTGACGGGGAGCGGGTTTGGCAGACGCATTTTAAGGACCGGCGCGAAGTGCGGCGCTCCGGTGCGCGCGATATTTTGCCGCAAAACAGGTTCGCGCTGACACGGATGAATATGCCCATCGCCGCCATTGCCATTCTCATTGTCGTGGCGGTCGGATACATTCTTTTCCGCACGTACGTTTCGTCGGACCTGACGCGCGGTCTCACGCTCGAAGGGCTGGGTGACGAAACGCTCGTCGTTGAGTCACCCGCGCTCGTTGTGCGCGGCGCAGTTGACGGGAACTTGAAGTTGACGGTGAATGACACAGACGTCTACCCCGGCCGCGACGGCACATTCTCTCACAGCGTGTCGCTTTCACCGGGCATGAACGCGGTCGTATTTGAACTTGAGGGGTTGTTGGGAAGAACCGGGAAAGTGGTAAAATACGTGTTCTTCCGTTCGGTAACGCAAAACTAGAGATGGCAGAGCAGAGTGAAAAAGAAAAGAATATTGAGGACTTACTCACGTCGCTCGAAACCCGTTTTGGCGAGGGGGCGGTAATGCGCCTGGGGAGCTGGAAAACGACTAAGGTGGAGGTGATCTCGACGGGCTCGTTTTCGCTTGACCTTGCTCTTGGCGTCGGCGGACTGCCGCGCGGACGGGTGGTTGAAATTTACGGCCCCGAGTCATCGGGCAAGACAACATTAGCGCTTCACGCGGTCGCCGAAGCCCAAGCGTCGGGCGGCAAGGCGGCATTTATTGATGCGGAGCATGCGCTTGACCCCGAGTATGCGAAGAGGATTGGCGTGAAGGTGAATGAGATTCTCATCTCCCAGCCGAATAGCGGCGAAGAAGCGCTGAATATTATGGAAGACATGGTGCGCTCGGGACTCATAGATATCATTGTCGTTGACTCGGTGGCGGCGCTTGTTCCGCGCGAAGAACTGGAAGGTGAAATGGGCGATAGGCATATCGGACTGCAGGCGCGCCTCATGTCGCAGGCATTGCGCAAAATTACGGCAATCGCGGCAAAGAGCGGGACGATCGTTATTTTTATCAATCAGATACGGATGAATATCGGCGTCATGTTCGGCAACCCAGAAACAACGCCGGGAGGAAAGGCGCTCAAGTTCTTTTCGTCGGTGCGACTGGAAATCCGCCGCAAGGCGCAGATAAAGCGGGGAGAAGAAATTGTCGGAAACCGCGTCGTCGTCAAGGTGGTAAAAAACAAAGTGGCTCCTCCGTTCCGTTCTGCCGAGTTTGACATTCTCTACGGCAAAGGTATCTCATATGAAAGCGACGTGCTGAATACGGGCTTGAAACATGGTGTTGTTACGCGCGCCGGTGCAAGCTACAAGTTCGGCGAGGAGCGCATCGGCACCGGACTGGAAGCGGCATGTGCCGCGCTCGCACAAAACAAGAAACTTTTGAAGGAAATAGAAAAGGCGATACAAGAAAAACTAAAAGTGTAACCACAATCAAAAATATATGTTGACTCTGTTACAAATCATTGTGGCAATCATCCTTATCGTTTTGGTGCTTTTGCAGGAGCGCGGCGGCGGCTTGGGTGCTTTGGGCGGAGGCGGCGGCGCGGGCATGCCGTACGAAACCCGCCGCGGCATCGGGAAACTCCTCTTCTGGGGAACGATTGTTTCGGCGGTAGTTTTCGTTGTCCTTTCGGTTCTGAACCTTATCTATTAGGGATGAATTTCGCGCAGGCAGTCATACGAACGTTCTCGCGGAAAGAGCGCATTGCCGCCATCGCAGCGCTTGTCGTGTTTTTCTTGTCCGGCGCCGCAAAAGCGGGAGCCGTGATAGAGGAGCGGAGCGTTATGATGCCCGCGCCCGGCGGAACGTATCGCGAAGGCATTGTCGGCCAACCGGTTGCCGTAAATCCCGTCATATCGGGGAATCCGGCCGACGAGGCGCTTGCGGCCCTCGTCTATGCCCGCCTCGGAACGCTCGTGGAAGACCTGACGGTAACCGAAGAAAGAGTGTACACCGTGCTCTTGAAAGAAGAGCTGGTGTGGGCTGACGGCACACCCCTCACAAGCGACGATGTGCTTTTTACCGTGGAGACGATACAAAATCCCGAAGCGCAGTCTCCTCGATATAAAAACTGGGAAGGTGTTGTTGCGGAGCGTGTGAGCGAACTTCGACTCACCCTCACGCTTTCTTCGCCATACGTTTTCTTTGAAGAACAGATACGAAATCTGTTAGTCGTTCCGCGGCACCTCTTCGTGCATTTGCCGCCGTCAAACATTCGTCTTTCGGCATATAATTTTGAGCCCGTCGGTAGCGGCCCGTATCGTTTTGAAGGGCTCACGAAGCGGCGCGACGGATTCATTACCGAGTATCATTTCGTCCGTAACGAACTTTTTGCTGGTGAGCCGGCTTTTATCAAACACTTTTTCGTTAAGTTTTTTGAGAGCCCCGAGGAATTAAGGGACGCGTACCGGCGGCGGGCGATAGACGGGTTTGGCGCATTTGCTCCCAATAAGGACGAAACCATTCGTGGGGAACGCATCTATGCGCCGACGGCGGCGTATTACGCCGTGTTTTTCAATCCGCGCGCAAAAACATTGCTTGCCGAAGAATCGTTTCGCAGGGCGCTCGTGCAGGCAATTGACCGCGAAACACTCGTTACGGATGTTTTGGGAGGAGCGGGTACGCCAGTCGCAGGCCCTGATCCATACCGCCGCGACGCCGGAACGCCGGAGTTTGAGAAAGCGTCTTCAACACTCGCAAAACTTCGCGCGGAGTATGGAGAATTAAAAATGGAAATTGCCGTTCCCGAAACGCCGTTTCTGCGCGACGCCGCCGTGCGGGTAAAAGAAATGTGGGAAGCGGCGGGAATTAGTGAAGTTCGCCTTGTTTTTATAGACGAAGCGACGTTCATGAATCGCATTGTGCGCGAGCGCAACTATGAAGCGGTGCTCTTCGGTAACGTTTTGGAGCACGAATATGACCTCTTTCCTTTCTGGCACACATCAGAACGTTTTTACCCCGGACTGAATCTTGCGCTCTTTACGATGAAGTCGCTTGACACCGTACTTGAAGACATTAGGCAGGAAGCCGACGCAGATGCACGGCGCGAACTTTTTGAGAAGGCGGTAGATATCATTGCGGACGAATCTCCGGCCGTATTCCTTTTTACGGTGCCATACACCTATGTGCATAACGGGAGGCTTCACGGGTTCGCGCTTGAAAAACCTCTTGTTGTTCCCGCAGACCGGTTTCGGGACGCCGCTTCATGGTACGTAAACGAGGCGAGAGTGATAGAATAGTAACAATGTTTGAGGATCATGTCCGTCGTTTCAGCGCCCAGCTCACCTCCCGAGGGCTTGTGCCGGAAGACATTGAGAATCTCGCGGACGATTGCGACGCTCTTGTCATAGCCGGCATGGGCGGGTCGGCTCTGGCCGGGGAGATTCTTCGGGATTTTGCGGGAGAATTGGGCCTGCGCCTGCCAGTTCTCTTGTGGCAGGATTATGGATTTCCGGAGGTTGCGGCATGGGCGAAGAAACCGCTCGTCGTTGCCGTATCATTTTCCGGCGGGACGAAGGAGACACTCTCGGCATACGAGGAGGCGGGAAAACGGG
>Ga0154297_107_pt1 | contig 18516 bp, 18 predicted proteins | sample RifGroA1_FD_105591 | JGI IMG/M metagenome (GOLD analysis project Ga0154297, IMG submission 105591) | Candidatus Jorgensenbacteria bacterium GWA1_54_12
AGTTTGTCACCAACCCCCTTCTGCGGAATATTTTGGGGCAGCAGCGTTCGGCGATTGACATGCGCGAGGTAATGGATCAGGGGAAGATACTTATCGTCAATCTGTCTAAAGGGCATGTCGGTGAAGACAATACGGCGCTCCTCGGCGCGCTTATCGTTACCAAGCTCCAGCTCGCGGCTATGTCGCGGAGCGGCATGTCAACGAACGAGATGCGCGATTTCATCCTGTATGTTGACGAGTTCCAGAACTTCGCTACGGACTCGTTTGCCAACATCCTCTCCGAGGCGCGGAAGTATCGCCTGAATCTGGTTTTGGCTCACCAGTACGTGAACCAGCTCGTGACCGAGGCGGGCAACACGCGCGTCCGCGACGCCATTTTCGGGAATGTGGGAACGCTGGCAAGTTTCCGGGTCGGCGCGGCCGACGCCGAGTTTCTGGAGAAAGAATTCGCACCGGAGTACTCGGAACACGACCTGGTAAATCTTTCTAAGTACCACATCATGATCAAACTCATGATTGACGGCATTGCGTCGCGTTCGTTTTCGGCGATAACATTCCCGCCGGCGGCTTCACCGGCATATTCGCCGCGCGAAACCATTATTGAACTCTCGCGCCGGAAATACGGGTCGCCCCGCGCATATGTGGAACAGAAAATTCGCGATGAGTGGCAGGGTACCGGCTCCGCGGCGGGACAAGTTGCCGCCCGCGCGGAGCGGGGAATACACGAAACATTGAAACGCGAAACCGAGCGCGCTCCGGCACGGCCGCCTCGCCATCGCCCCGAGCGGCGGGATGTTGATGTGAAGGCGCTTCGCGACGTTTTGGAAGACGCCTTGCGCGGTAAAGATTCCAATTAGACTCGTTCCGTATATGTGCCGGTGTCGGTATTGACGCGAATCACGTCGCCGGCTTCCACAAAGAGCGGGACGGTTACCTTGAGGCCCGTTTCGGTCGTCACGGTTTTGTTCCCGCCGCTTGCGGTGTTTCCTTTGATGCGCGGAGGCGCTTCGGTTACCGTGAGGTCCATTTTGATAGGGAGGCGGACGGCGGTTGGCTTGTCTTCAAACGTCACGACCGTCACTTCGAGATTAGGGATGAGATACTGCACGGCATTCCCTAGAACATCTTTTTTGAGCGCGAAGCGAACGCTTGGATTTGCAGCATCCTTGAACCAATATTCTCCGGTCTGCGCTTTTGCATAAACAAAGATTGCCTGGCTCGTCCCGATTTCGGCTTCGGTATACGTATCGCTCTGGTGCGCGCGGTGTTCCTTCGTTTTGCCGGTTATGAGATTTCTCAAAATGAGCTGGGCAATCGGCCTGCCTTGCTGTTTTCTGATAAAGTTGTATTCAACGACGACGTATGGTTCGCCGTCTATAATGAAAGAAACACCCGGCTTTAATTCGTTGAAACTCAGCATGCCAAATATGTCTAAAGTTACGAGTTGAGTGTAACGAAACGAAGTAAGTTTAGCAACAGATACGGCATTCCGAGCGCCAGCGTCACCCGAAGAATTGGATGGTTGCAATAACATACGCGAGCGGGGCGTGAAGGAGAAATCCAAGAGGAAGCGCCAGGGGATATGCAACAATACCAACGAAGGCCGTTATGAAACCCATAAGCATAATGCCGGGAATGAGCCAGAGAACGGCAAGGTTTGCCGGGACGGCGGCAAGGGGAACGGCGCCGAACTGCGCGATGAGAAGCGGCGCGACGGCAAGTTGAGCCGAAACAGTCGTCAGGAGATTTTCTTTCCATGACAGGAATCCTTTGTTTTTGAATTTGGAGAGGCGCTTCACGAGGGGACGAACGTATACGATGCCGAGGAGCGCAAGAAACGAGAGCTGGAATCCGGCATCAAAAACGAGCATTTTTGGGTTTGCAAGCACCATAAGCGCGGCGGTTGCGGCAATCGCCGTGCTTTGGTCGCGTGTGCGCCCCACGTTAAGCGCGGCCGCACCAATGAAACCCATCACCGCCGCACGAACGACTGATGCTTCGGCGCCGGTCATGAGAACAAAGAGCGCAATTATGCCAATGCTTATGGCGAGCGCCGTGCGGCGCCCGAAGAGCGCAAGGCACGCCGTCATGACGAGCGAAGCGACGATTGCGACATTGTATCCGGACAGAGCCACAAGGTGCATCGTGCCGCTCCGGCGCATGGCGTTCACGAGGTCTGCGCCGAGTCCGCCATATCCTCCTAAGGTAACACCGTTTACGAGCGCCGCCTCGTCGGACGGGAGTATGCGGATGAGTGCGTCACGGAACGCATTGCGCACTGCATACAGGCGCCCACGGACACCTACGCGCGCGCCGCGAGCCGTTATCTGAACCGCCGGAAACGAGAGTGTGCCGTGCACGCCCCGCCGCATGAGGTTGCCGCGACGCCCAAGCGTTTCAGGATACGTGACGGTGCCGCGGATGAGAACTTCGTCGCCGTACGAAACTTTTGGGTACATTCTCCCTCTCACGAGGTAACGGTGCCCGGGAGCCTTACCTTGAACGACAAATTCCTGCCTGCCGCCCGCGACGTAAGGATTGCTTATGATGAGCCCCCTCATGTCGAGTGCTTCGTAACGGGGAGGAGCCGTGTTTTTGTAGCGCGCGGTGTGCCATGTGTCGTAGAGCGCGCCCAGGGCGGCGATTGAAACGATAACGGCGAAGACAAGGAATTTCCGCGAGCTTTCCGGCTTGCGTGCGAGAAGTTTGTGCCGCCGGGAAAAATGGAGGGCGATAAGGATGGCGACAGCGGGGAAAGCGGCTATGAGAATCCACCCCGCACCGATGCCAATGCTCGCCGCGCCGACTCCGAAGAGGAACGCAATACACCCAAGGCGGAAGGCAACGGCGGGATGCATGCGTCAAACAATGATGCCTCCGCCGAGGACTTTTCCGCGCGAGTCGTAAAAGACCGCTGACTGCCCCGGTGTTACGAAGCGCTGGGGCTTCTGGGGGATAAGCGCGTAATCGCCATCCTCTTTCCGAAGCGTTGCCGCAAAGAGCGGCTGGCGGTAGCGGATGCGGGCGCGAATTTTTGTTGGTCTGCGGATTTGCCGCATGAGATTCACGTCAGCGAGTCCGATTTCATTCTTAAAGAGTGCCGGGTCATTTTCGTTTGCGACGGCGGTCAGCGTATTTTCGGCAATGTTTTTGTTTACGATGTACATTCTCTTTCCTGTCGTGAGCTTCAAGCCGTGGCGTTGGCCGATGGTGTAGAGGTGCGCGCCCTCATGTGTGCCGAGTGTCGAACCGTCAGGTGACACAACCACACCTTCCCGCGCGGGAAGGTATTCTTTCAGGAAGTCACGAATGCTGACTTTCCCCAAAAAGCAGATGCCCTGCGAGTCTTTTTTATCGGCGGTCGGGAGTCCTGCCGCGCGCGCGAGCGCGCGGACCTTGGGTTTCACATAATCGCCGATGGGGAAGAAGCAGTGCGCGAGCTGTTCCTGCGTCAGGGTCCAGAGGAAATATGACTGGTCTTTATTTTTGTCCCGCGCTTCGGCGAGAACATTGCCGCGTTTCTGGACGTAGTGCCCGGTTGCAACATAATCCGCACCCATAGAAAGCGCTTTTTTCAAGAAGAGCCCGAATTTGATTTCGCGGTTGCACATAACATCAGGGTTCGGCGTCATGCCCGCCGCGTACGCTTTAATCATGTAGCTCACCACTTTTTCTTTGTATTCTTCTTCAAGGTCAAAAACGTAGAAGGGGATGCCGAGGTGCGCCGCGACGCGGCGGGCGTCTTCGGCATCCTGTGCCGCACAGCCGTCTACGTTAAAGCATTTCAAAAAGACGCCGGTGACGTCATACCCGCGTTTTTTGAGGAGCATAGCCGCAACCGAAGAGTCCACCCCTCCGGAGAGGCCGACAAAAACTTTTTCTTTCGTGCCATGAGAAAAATAGTGTACCGAGGACCTATTTTTAGCAATTTTCCCAATACAAGGTTTACGAAACCTTGTATTGGGAATGCTTTAGAATACGTCAGGGAGCGAGGCGATGAATTTGGCAAGCTCGTCGCCGATTTGCCGTTGCCAGAAAGCAGCACGCTCACCGGGCGTCATTTCGGAAACGTATGTTCCGCTCTCGGGATCAATCTGGAGGGATTCCAAGGGGTACCCCGGGAGCCTGACGGGACTTGGCACGCTGATAAGACGGCGCGGTGAGACAATCGTTGTCACGGCAATTCCTCCCGTGTGCGTCGCAACACACACGCCGTACTCCCATCGTCCTATCACCCCGTCGCCCAGGCTTTCTATAAGGGGAATAAAGTGCTCAAGCAATTCTTGGTCAGTCAATCTCCCCGCGTGCCCTTTCATCCTTCTCATATGGACTCCCGGCTGTTCGTTGTCGGGAAGGCCGTTGAGATACAAGGCGTTGTCCACGGAGAGAACTGGCCGGTTTATCGCCCGAGCATATGCATGCGCTTTCGCGCGGGCGTTCTCGCATGCCGAGTTACCGTTCTCCGGGACATCGGGAAGCGTGCCCGCGTCCACTATCTCCGTGATGCCGGTAACCGTGATGCCCGTCGGCGCGAGCGCTCCGCGCATCTGCTCAAGCTTTGCTGGGTTTGTGGTGCCGAAAATTATCTCCTTCATAATATCTCCTTCTGTGCGGTACTAAAGCCAACTGTATACCGAGGGGTGATTTGCCACAAGAGAGAGGAGTGGTGTACGATTTTGGGCAGTACAAGGAGGTGCGGAATGAGTGTAGATGGAATGCCGCGCCTTGTCATTTCTGACTGGGACGGCACGGTTACAAAGTTTTTGTTGTCCCGCTTGCTGGAACACCAAAAACGGGCGGCGCGCCTATGCGGCCTGCCGATTGCGCCGATTGTGCGCCTCGAGGCATACGAACGGAACGGAGGGAGGCCGTATGCGAGTTTTGATGAGGCGGTCGCCGGTTTCTGGCCGAATGCGAGCAGGATGCGGATCAAGGCGTTTGCACTCGCGTTCTGCCTTGAGGAACTCGTCGGGGCGTACCCAGCTGTTTGGGGGGCGGCGCGTGCTCTCTCGGCGCTTCGCTCACAGGGAGTCCCGCTCGCGCTTTGCACGAGCCGCGACCCCGTAACCCTTGGCGTTCACCTCGCGTTCGCGGGTGTGCGGCCGTGGTGGTTTGAGGCAATCGTAACGGGCATTCACCGCTACCAGAAGCCAGACCCGCATGTCCTGAGGCCAATATTCCGGAAAGTGCGGGTTGAGCCGGAACGTGCTCTCTTTGTCGGCGATACGCCGACGGACTGGGAGACTGCGTGCAGGGCAGGAGTTCCTTTCGTGGGAGTTCTTACGGGACTTACGTCCCGGGAGGGGTTCAAAAAGTGCGGAGTGCCCGAAGGGCGCATCGCAAACACCCTTCCGGAGGCACTCCATCGGTTTTGCGGCTAGCCACGGGGCTAGCCGTTTTTTTGTTATTATCGGGTTATGACCCCGCGCGAGAAACATGCCTCTTCCCTCGCGCTGTGCTTTCTCCTTCTCAATGTGTTCCTTCTTTTTCATGCGGTGCGTCCGGAAAAGAGCGGGTTCTATTTTTTGAATGTTGGCCAGGGAGACAGCGAGCTTATCCGCCTGCCGGGAGGGATTGATATTTTGGTTGACGGCGGACGGGCGGATGAAAGGGCGGTCAGGGAGATTGAGCGCATCCTGCCATTCTTTGACCGGTACATAGATCTCGTTGTTATGACGCATGCCGAGGCAGACCACTTCGGCGGGCTGACCGATGTTCTCGCGCGGTACAAGGTCGGCGCGTTTCTCTGGAATGGCGTACGGGGAACCGCCGCGTCGCTCGCCGACTTGGAAGAGAAACTCGCAGAACATCAGGTGCGCGTTGCGGAACTTGCCGCAGGCGACCGCATTCGTTATGGGGAGACGGTGTTTTATGTTATCTGGCCCGACGCATCTCGCGCCGAACGTTTGACGGGAAACGATGCGTCGCTTGTCATGCTGGCGCATGTCGGCGGCGTTAAGGCGTTCTTTACGGGCGATATCGGCTCCGCCGTTGAATACAAGGTTTACGAAACCTTGTATAGGGTGGATGTGCTGAAGGTGGCGCACCACGGTTCAAAAGATTCATCGTCACTGGAATTTCTGGAGAAAATACGGCCGAACATTGCAGTCATAGAAGTTGGAGAAAATAGTTACGGTCATCCGGCGCCCGAAACATTGAAACGTCTTGCGGACGCGGGCGCGCGGATATATCGCACCGATAGGGATGGTACTGTTGTCATACCGCTTGAATGAGGCAGAAACCTTGTGTAGAGTGGAGCCATGAGCCCAAAAGAAGAAAAAACATTTGTTCTCGTGAAGCCCGACGGCGTGCGAAAGGGCTTGGTCGGCGAAATCATTCGCCGCTTTGAACAGCGCGACCTTAAAATTGTGGCGCTTCAAATGTTCCGCCCGACGCGGGAAGAGATTGACGAACATTATCCGAAAGACGCCGCGTGGATATCTCGCTTGGGCGGGAAGACCCTGACGACGTACGAAAAGGCAGGGGTTGACCCTGTTGAAAAGCTTGGCACGAAGGACCAGCTCGAGATCGGCACAATGGTGCGCGGGTGGCTCATTGATTACATGACATCAGCCCCCTTGGTGAAGCTTGTGGTACAGGGACTTCATGCGGTAGACGTGGTGCGGAAGATCGCGGGGCCGACGATGCCGTACATGGCGGACATGGGGACCGTGAGGGGCGATTTTGCCATTGATTCGCCAGTTTTGGCGAATGTTGAGAAGCGGGCGGTTATGAACCTTCTCCACGCTTCGGAGACTTCCGAAGAGGCGGCGCACGAGATACAGCACTGGTTCGGCGATTTTACCCCCTTTGAGTACAAGCGCTTTGGCGTTGACGAGTGAGCGTGGTATACTGGTAGCTGGTCCCGCCTCTAGATTCCGGATCAAATAAATTCCTCAAGGGATCCTTATATCGTTCCGGTCCGCCGATTCGTTCGGGGTTCCGTGAACTGCGGGAACCCACGTGGCTAAAAGCCGGGAATTCAAAGAGGCGGGACCATTTCGTTCTCTATCATGCAGAAAATTTTCGTTGGAGTAGCATGGCCGTACGTGAACGGCCATCTGCACGTGGGGCATCTCGCCGGATACCTCCTCCCGGCAGACATTTTTGCGCGTTTTTGCCGCCTGCGGGGAGCAGACATCCTTATGGTTTCGGGGAGTGATTGTTTCGGCACGCCGATAACAACCGAAGCCGACAAGCGCGGCATCACGCCCCAGGAAGTAGTGAATGAATACTATCCGGAGCACGTGAAGCTTTTTGAAGAAGCGGGGATACGCTTTGATATATTTACAAAGACGATGACGGAAAACCACATCCGTCTCGCGCAGGACTTTTTTCTTGCATTTCTCAAAAACGGATATCTTTTCAAGAAGCGCACGAAGCAATATTACGACCCGTCTGCGCAACGGTTCCTGCCCGACCGCTATGTGGAAGGAACGTGCCCGTCCTGCGGCGCGGAGCGGGCGCGCGGCGACCAGTGCGATGAGTGCGGGCGCGTGTTTGAAGCAGGGGAACTTGTGAACCCCGTGTCCGCGTTGAGTGGCGCGCCGGTTGAACTTAAAGAGAGCGAACACTATTTCTTTGACCTTAAAAAACTTCAGCCATTCATAGAGCGATATGTAGAGGGGCGCGGGGAAAATTGGAAGGAGTGGGTGCGGAACGAAACCGATGCATGGCTTGCACGGGGGCTTGTGGCGCGCGCCTTCTCGCGCGACCTTGAGTGGGGTGTGCCGTTCCCGATTGATAAGATTCCCAAAGCAGAGCGCATAGAAGGCATTGAGCACAAGCGGTTTTACGTGTGGTGGGAAGCCCTGATGGGTTACTACACCGCCTCGCGCGAGCGGGACGATTGGAAAGAGTGGTGGTATAACCGCGACGCGGAGCACTATTATTTTATGGGCAAGGACAACCTGCCGTTCCATACGATGTTTTGGCCGGCAGAACTTCATGCGTATGACGAGGAACTTCATCTTCCGGACGTCATAAGCGTCAATCAGTTTTTAACTTTGGATGGGAAACAGTTTTCCAAGAGCCGCGGCGTTACGGTTGATTCCCGGGAACTCATTGCGCGTTACGGGGCCGATGCGGTGCGTTTTTACCTCACATACATCATGCCGGAATATGCCGACACGAGTTTTTCGTGGGGCGATTTCGCGGAGCGAGTGAACAGCGTTCTTATCGGGAACCTCGGCAATTTTCTGAACCGCGCGCTGACCCTGGCGAAGGACCAGACTTTTAACGCACGGGATGTGGGCGCGGACGTTTCTGCCGCCGTTGCCGAAAAGTGCCGTGCGGCGCGGGAAGCATTGGAAAAACCGGAGTTCCGAACGTATCTTGATGCGGTTCTCATGCTTTCTGACTTCGGCAACAAGTATGTTGCCCGCGAGGAACCGTGGAAAAGAGACGGGAACAAACGCGATGCCGCCGTGACGAATGCATGTTACATTGCTCTTGCGCTCCAGCTTCTCATACAGCCCTTGCTTCCCCACGCGAGCGAGCGGCTTGCAGAGATGACCGGCGTGCGCTTCAATTCGTGGGATGATGATGTTTCGCGGCAGGTGCTGGACGCTTTAGAGCGGATGAAAGCGCGCAACCCGGAGCCGTTGTTTCAAAAGATAGAAATAGAGTAAAGTGAGCGTAGGCGAGATTAGTTTAGTGGCAGAATGAGTGCTTCCCAAGCATTAGGCAGGAGTTCGATTCTCCTATCTCGCACAGAAGGAGTTTCCTCCGGAGGAGGATCCTTCTCCGAAGGACGATTCTCCGTACCCGCACATTCAAAGATTGATGTCAGACATCAATCGTGTGGAGTGTTACAATGAAGGCGATGTCATCTGAAAGATTACTCATAGAAGAGGAGCCGGTTCCGGAGAGGCCGGAGCGCGTTGAGGAGGCGAAAGAAATGACGTTTGAGGCAATATCGGAAGGGGTCAGGATTGAAGGCCTTTACTTCCACAAGCAGGAACACGACGCGGAAGGAAAAGACCCGAAAGTGTTCCACACGTCTGAACACCCTCGAACGATGGAGCGGCGGGGGGAGAAAATGGCTGACATATTTCATCTCTCGCCCGAGGAGCGCGGCATTATGGACTCCGCAATTGCATGGCACGATACGGTCATCGAATACGACCCTGCGGACCCGGGCAATCTCTTGGCAATGGTTAAGCGCCACCGGGGGGCGCGCGAGGGTGACAAGCCCAGCGGCACTCTGGGGAACGAAGGCACAAGCGCGCGGCTTTTGGAGGGTGAAATGCTCAAGGCGAATGAAAAAGCGGGAAAAGAACTTTTTACCGAGGAACAAATCCGCACTGCCGTGTGGGCGGTTGAGGCGACGTATCCGGACGTTAATCTCGGTCCGGATTTTAAGGGAGCACCGTTTGAGGAATATCCCTACTACGCGACCGCCCTGGAACAAAATCCCGACTTAAAAGAACTTTTTGACGAATTAAAAGAACAGGGAATCGTAAAGGGGCCTCTCTTTTTTCAGCCGCATCTTGAGAAGGCGCTTGAGAAAGGCGAGAGCGTTCCGCGCGAAGTTCTCATTACCGCGCTTGCCGACCTTGGCGCGGCGGGACTGGCAGGAGACAAGGAGTTTTTCAATGAAGGCGACAGCGAGGCGCGCGAATTGTATGCCAATTTGCGTCGTTCGGACGTGATGCGCCGCTTGTCCGAAGGTGGCGAGGAGGCAGACAAAGCCGACCGTGAAAAAGTTACGGTGGTGCTCACGGGATGGCTGGACAGCCAGCCCGGCTTTGCCGTATGGCAGGCGTTGCGATTTGAGAAAATCGTGCATCTCCTCAAAAAGCAAAATGCTTTGAGCCAGGAAGAAGAAGCGGGACTGCGCGGACAATTCAGCCGCTATCCCGAAAATGTCCGCGCGGCGCGCGACCGCGCCAAAGAAGCAAGGGAAACGATTGAGAAGCTCAAATCTACCGCCGGAGAGAAGGAAGCGTTCCTTTACCTTACGCGCACGCTCGGTTTTAGGGAATCGCCTGTAGAAAAGGAACGTGCGCCCGAAGAGACTCTTGAAGAGGCGCGCGGCTCTTATATTGATGCGTACCGGAAGTGGGCACGCGAGCCGAAGCATCATCGGGTGTCGCGTGAGGTGTTTCAGGGACAAGCGGAGCTTCTTCAGCGCGGATACGAGCGTGTTTTAGAGAGTCAGGCGAAAGAATATTTCTCCAGGCGGCGCGGCGGACTTGAACTGGAGGAGGGAATTGGCGCTTCGGAGATTGAGGAATTGGAAAAGCGGTTCCGTGCCGAAATGTTCCGCGAGTTCGTTGTTAAGGAACAGGACGCTTTAAACAGGGCGAAAGCGGAAAGCCGCCCGCCGAAAGACCAGAACATTTTCAAGAAGTTTATGGGCCGATGGAGCCGCATTCCGCGCCCGGCACGATGGGCAATCTCCGCGGCGATTGCAACGGGGGCTGCGATGACGTTTGGAGGATTGGCTGCAGGAGGGGCGGCCGGCGTGGCACTTTACGCGGGCGCGCGGCTTGGGAGAGCGGCTTTGAGCGGACTTGTGACGCTGGGGACGGAACGCCTTACCGCGCTTGGCTTGAAAGGGTGGGACAAATTCATTGGCAAGAAAAAGACGCGCGAATATCGCGTGGGTGAGCTTGAAGAGGAAGGGACCGTAGGAATAGAAAGCAATTTAAAAGAGGTTGAGGGGAGGTATCGTGCGATTTTGGAAGAAACTGCGCGGCGCGAGCGGCGGCGGAACCTTGCAAAATTTGTTGCCGCTGCGGCGGCTGGCGGAGCCGCAGGTGTTTTCGGTGGCGGACTGGTTGACAAGCTCTTGGGCGCGACGCCTCCCACGGAAATTCCGGAGGCGGTTCCTGAAACCGAAACTTCTCCGGCGCCAGAAGCGTTTGAAGTTCCGGAAACGCCTGAAGCGCCCGAAGTCCCCGGACTGCCCGAGGTTCCCGAATTGCCGGAGACACCCCCGTTAAGTGTCCTTGAGCATTTGGAATATCGCGGCGGACCGCATGTGTGGGGAGAGATTGAGCGGCAAATCGGCGAGCGGCCGTCGTTTAAGGGAATCTTTGGAGGAATGGCTGGAGACGAGCTTGAAGCGCACCGCACGCACTTCATTGATTACTTCAAAGACAAAGTGTATGAGCACCCGGAAGCGTATGGCCTGCCGGAAAACATAGGCATTGATGCGCTCTCGGAGACGCAGCTGCGAGATGCGGATTGGGACAGGCTCTTTAACGAAGTTGCCGGTTCTTCCGAAGAGATGCGCCGCGCGCTCCCCAAGCTCACACCCGATGAGGTTAAGGGAATCATTGAAAGCAATGAGCGCATGAGAGAGCTTTTTGCGGCCCGCTCCACCTTTCCGGCGGATGTGCCTGCCTCGCCGGTTGAGCCGATCAGTCCTTTTGTGGAGACGGAAGCACCCGAAGCCCCTACGGTTGATGCTGAACTCATAAAACCCGATGTTCCGGAAACGGGAACAGTGAAGCCGTCAAGGGTTGAAGTTCCCGTCACCGTTGAGGTTGAGTCCGAACCAATTGAGTCTGCTGTGCCGGAAACCGTGACGGATGCACCCGCTCAAACGCCTGGCGAAGCATACTATGCCAGAATGCAGGAAGACGGTGGTACGCTCTTGAAACGGATTACGCCGGAAGCCGCGCCGGAGGCGGTCTCTCATGCGGCCGTTGAACGCGCACTGCACACCGATGCTTTGGTGCACGAGGTGGCGGTAAAACTTGTTCCCTCCCACGACACTTCTTTTCTCCACCTTGCTTCATTGGCACACGAGGAAGGGCTCACGAATGATGAAGCAAATCGGTTTGTAGAATATCTGATGCAACGCCGGGGAAACCGGCGCATGCGCAGAGGATTGCTTGCGTTTTTTATGGACAAGGAACCATCGCCGAATTCCATTTTCAAGCGCTGGGTATGGAATGACGACAAGTTTAAAGTGACCGTCCGCGGATGGCTTGAACAAGAAAAATTCAGGGAAGCCGGACTTTTACGCCCGGAGGGAAGCCCTTAAAGGTCGTTCAACTTTAAAGAGCACATGGAAAACACAAACGTTTTACAACAGAACATCGTTACCTCATTGGGCTTGGACTCCCTGCCGGAGGACGAACAGGTGCGAATCTTGGACGAAATCGGCAGGGTGATTCACCAGCGCGTTGTGCTGCGTGTTCTTGATGAACTTTCTGACGAAGACAAGAACACCTTTGACGAACTCCTGGGGAAGCGCGGGAACAATCAAAACATTATCGCGTTATTTCTCAAAGAAAAACTGCCGAATCTTGACCGGATTGTGGAAGAAGAAACGGCAGGTTTTAAAGCCCAAGCACAAGAGTTTATGAAGCGCGCGACCGGGCCTGCCTCGCCGAGTCAAGGCGGGTGAGGGTCTTCAAGCACTGCGTGCACGCGAGAACTTTCTCACCCGAACTGGTAAGCTTCGTTTTCTGCAAATTCGCTTTCTTCTGGCGCCACGGCGTCGGATTGTATTTCCCGCGCAGCTTTATCCGGCTCCGCCCCCGTATATACGATTTTCCGCATATTGTGCATTGACGCATAGTGGTGTGAGTGTAAGAAATTAGGTGCAGAAAGTCAATTTTACCCGAGGCGGGCTTCGCGATACGTTCGGGTTTGGAAGTTGAATTCGTAGTACTCGGCGCCGGCGTCTGTCTCAATTTTCAGAATAACCTTGGGCGGCGTTTCGGCGGATTCAAACGTGAGCTTGCCGGAGACGGAACCGCCGGGCGGGATGTAGCCGAAGTTTCCTTCCACATCTATCGCGTACACGTCGGCGCCGTCGGGGCTCAAGAGTATAAATTTATCTTCCGCGACGAATGCGCTGTATGAGGATGCGCTTCCTGCAGTCGCAACAACATCGAGTACGATGCGGTCGGCATACTGCGTCACCTTAGGAAGCGTTATCGCAAGCCTGGTTTGCGGCGCGAGCATGGGGCTTGATTGCGTTTCAAACCCGATTGCCGTCGCAATGGAGGCTGTTGCAGGTTCCTCTTCTGCGGGCTCCGTAGGCTCGGTAGGTTCGGAGGGTGTTTCCGTTTCCGGCTCGGTAAGCCCGCCTACCGGCGAGGCAAGCGCGTTCTCCAGTCGCTTCACGCGCACAAAGAGGCAGGTGAAAAGCGCGGCAATGAGAACGAGTGCGCCAAGTGCGGCGACGAGCGTGAGTTTGTGCTTTGTCATACGTCCCGCTATTATAACGTATGTATGGACGTTATTCCATTTCTTGCAACCGCATTTCAGATTATCGTTCTTCTTTTTTCAATCGTGATTCACGAGGTGGCGCACGGGTTTGCCGCCCGCTCGCTTGGAGACAACACGGCCGAAGCAATGGGGCGCCTGACGTTGAATCCCCTGAAGCATCTTGATGCATTCGGCTCGGTCATACTGCCCACGCTTCTTATCCTCACGCGGGCACCCCTCGTTATCGGGTGGGCGAAGCCGGTGCCGTACAATCCGGCAAAGCTTTGGAAAGACATGAAGTACGGACCCCTCAAGGTTGCGCTCGCCGGTCCGGCAGTGAATTGTGCGATTGCACTTGTGTTCGGGCTCATCCTTCGCTTCACTCTGCCGTACCTGTCACTCCTTCCCGCGACGCTCTTGGGTTCCATCGTATTCCTGAACCTGCTCCTCATGGGGTTTAATCTCATCCCCATACCGCCCTTGGATGGGAGTAAGCTCCTTTCCGCCATCCTGCCCCGGCGCGCCGCGCTTGCGGTTGAAAGCATGGGCTTTGCCGGGATACTGTTCGTTTTCGCCCTTCTCTACTTTTTTGGCGATGAGCTCTTTCAGGGCATCTCGGCGCTCTTTCGGCTCATTGCCGGCCCCGAGGCGTGGCAAGCGTTCAGCGGATTGACGTAATTCAAGGGAGTTGATACGATAAGCGCGCAATGCCAACAGTGAATCAGCTGGTGCGAAGACCCCGGAAGCGGCAGGTTAAGAAATCAAAAACACCTGCGCTTGGTTATGGTTTTAACAGCAACCACAATCGGCCGACAAGCTACCCGTCGCCCTTTAAGCGCGGCGTGTGCGTTAAGGTGTTTACGACAACGCCAAAGAAACCGAACTCGGCTTTGCGGAAAGTTGCCCGCGTACGGCTCATGAACGGTGCGGAGGTGACGGCATATATTCCGGGCGAAGGACACCGCTTGCAGGAACACGCGGTCGTTCTTATCCGCGGCGGCAGGGTAAAAGACCTGCCGGGCGTGAGATACCACATCGTGCGCGGCGTGTTGGACACGACGGGCGTTGAGGGACGCAAACAGCAGCGGTCAAAATACGGAGCGAAGAAAGGAGCATAACCATGCGCAAACGAAATTATTACAAGAAACAAGTTCGGGAGCCGGACGCAACCTACGGGCGCGTTGACGTTGGGCTTTTCATAAATTATCTCATGCACGGCGGCAAGAAATCGGTGGCCGAGCGCGTGTTTTATGACGCGCTTCAAGAAGTGAAGAATCAGGCCGGCGGGGAACCATTAGTTGTTTTTGAACAGGCAATGCAGAGCGCCTCGCCGCATCTGGAAACCGTTTCACGGCGCGTCGGCGGGGCGAACTATCAGATTCCGCGCGAGGTTCGTCCGGAGCGGAAGTTTTTCCTTGCGGCGAAATGGATTATTGAGGCGGCGCGCGGGCAGAAAGGAGGCCCTATGGCGAAGCGGCTTGCCGGAGAACTTTTGAACGCCGCGAAGGGCGAGGGTGCGGCGGTCAAGAAGAAGCAGAACATGCATCGCATGGCGGAAGCGAACCGCGCATTCGCCAGTTTCTTGAGATAATGGATTACCCCATAGAGAAGGTGCGGGATATTGGCATCATTGCCCACATTGATGCCGGAAAGACGACGGTAAGCGAGCGCGTTCTTTTTTATACCGGCATTTCGCACAAAATCGGCGAAGTGCACGAGGGGCAGGCGGTCATGGACTGGATGGAGCAGGAGCGCGAGCGGGGCATTACGATTACCGCCGCCGCGACGACCTGTTTTTGGACGCCGACCTACGCGCGGCGCGGTGTTTCGCCTGACGACCAGGAAAAATTGAAAGCCGTGCGGAGCGTGCATGAGCACCGCATTAATCTTATAGACACGCCGGGACACATTGACTTTACCGTTGAGGTAAAGCGGTCGCTCCGCGTTTTGGACGGAGCGGTTGTCGTTTTTGACGGCGTTGCCGGCGTTGAACCGCAATCGGAAACAAATTGGCGCTATGCGGACGAGTATCATGTGCCGCGCATCTGCTTTGTGAACAAGCTTGACCGGACGGGTGCGGACTTTGAGACGGTCTTGAAATCAATCCGCACGCGCCTCACCTCGCACGCGGTTCCCGTGCAGTTTCCCATTGGAAGCGAGGGAAATTTCTCCGGTGTCGTGGACCTTATGGAAGAGAAGGCATATTACTTTGAAGGTGACCACGGTGTTATGGTGCGCGAAGCGGAGATACCCGAAGAATTGAAAGCAGAGGCGGCGCGCCGCCGGCATGAGCTGGTGGAAAAAATTGCCGAGACCGATGAGGCGTTGCTTGAAAAATATCTTGCGGAAGAACCGTTGACTATTGCCGAGCTTAAGGCGGCTCTGCGCCGGGCTTCTCTGGAGGTCAAAATCGTTCCTATCTTGTGCGGCTCCGCTTTGAAGAACAAAGGTGTTCAGCTTCTTTTGGACGCCGTTGTTGACTACCTTCCGGCTCCTTCGGACCTGCCTCCCGTTAAAGGACTTGACCCGGCAACCCACGAGGAACTCACGCGGCGCCCTGCGGACGATGAGCCGGTGGCGGCGCTAGTCTTCAAAATCGCATCTGATCCGTACGTCGGTTCGCTTGCGTTTTTCCGCCTGTACTCGGGCACCTTAAAAAGCGGCACGTATGTTCTGAATCCGAAGAGCGGCGTGAAAGAACGCATCGGAAGAATCCTGCGCCTGCATGCCAACCACCGCGAAGAGGTCAAAGAGGTATTCCCGGGCGGCATTGGCGGACTTGTGGGCTTGAAGAGTTCCACGACCGGCGACACGCTTTCAGACGAAGACCATCCGATTATCCTTGAATCCATCACCTTCCCGGAGCCCGTCATATCCGTGCGCGTGGAGCCCAAAACAAAAGCAGACCAGGAAAAGATGGGTGTTGCCCTGCGGAAGCTTTCCGAGGAAGACCCGACCTTCCGTGTTGCCGGCGACCCCGACACGGGCGAAACGATTATCTCCGGCATGGGAGAGTTGCATTTGGAAGTCATTATTGAGCGCATGAAGCGGGAGTTTGGCGTTTTGGCAACACAGGGGCGGCCGCAGGTTGCGTACAAAGAAACGATTACGGGTTCCGCGGACGCGGAAGGAAAGTATATTCGCCAGTCGGGCGGGCGCGGCCAATACGGGCACGTCTACGTGAAAGTTGAGCCGATGGAACGCGGCAACGGCTTTGAGTTTGTTAACGCGATACGGGGCGGCTCAATTCCGCAGTCGTTTATTCCCGCCGTTGAAAAAGGCGTGAAGGGCGCCGCGGACAAGGGTGTTTTGGCCGGCTATCCTTTGATAGACGTGAAGGTAACTCTGACCGACGGTTCATACCACGAAGTTGACTCATCTGACATGGCATTTCACATTGCAGGGTCAATGGGGTTTCAGGAGGCCGTAAAGCGCGCCGGGCTTCAGCTTCTTGAACCGATTATGAAAGTGCAGGTTATCGTCCCGACGGAATTTTTGGGAGATGCGACGGGCGACGTGAATGCGAAGCGCGGCATCATACGCTCCATGGAAGACCGCGATAACGTGAGGGTAATTGAGGCGGATATTCCGCTTGCGGAACTCTTTGGCTATTCCACGACTTTGCGGAGCATGACGCAGGGACGGGGAACCTTCAACATGGAGTTCGGGCATTACGGCATCGTGCCGAGGAACGTTGCGGAGGGAATCATAAGCGGCGGGAACGTCAAAGCCCAGCGGGCATAGGTTTGCGGGATTGTAGAGGGCGGCCGGGCGTGATATACATAAGACTATGAAGCGGAGAAACACTTTGCAGAGGGGGTCGGTGCGTGTTTTGGTGTTTCGGGAAGGTGGTACATGGTATGCCGCCGGTTTGGAGTTCAATATTGTGGAAACAGGCAGTACCCCGCATGAAGCAATGTTTCTTCTCTTTGAGGCCCTGCAGGGCTATCTGGAGTCGGCGAAGAAAATTAAGGCGCGGCCGCATATTCTCAATCAACCGGTTGAGGCTGAATATGATGAGAAATGGCGGGATGCGATAGAGTCAAGGCGGAAACGCGATTCAGTGTTTTTCGCTGGCAGGGTGAATGTTGCGAAAGGCTTGGAGTTGGTGCCTGCGTGAAATGCCGCGGGGTATCTATAACTGGACAGCAGAAAACGCCGTGCGCTTTTTGAAGGCGCACGGCTTTGTTTTGAATCATACGAAAGGGAGTCACTGCTACTATGTTGGTCGCGCTGGCGGCACATTCCGACAGGTGTGTGTACCATTTCATGGTGCGCGGACGCTTAAACCGAGAACTTTAAAAGGTATTATTCGTCAATCAGGAGTTCCTTCACCTGAATGGCTCAAGAATTGACGTGAAAATTAAAAGGCGGGTCAGTTCTTGTTACTCGTCGGAATTCGTGTGCTACAATAAGGCGTATGCAGTACCTTCGGCATACGCTTTCTTTTTCTGACGTTTCTATAAGTGATGTTCCGCGCGTCGGCGGCAAGAACGCCTCGCTCGGAGAAATGATACGCGCCCTGTCGCCCAAGGGCATTCGCATACCGGGCGGATTCATTGTGACGGCGGAAGCGTATCGCTATTTCATTAAAGAGAACGGGCTGGAGCCGTTTATAAAGAAGACGCTGGGTTCTGCGAAGGGTCGTTCTGTTGCTCTTCTGGCACAGCAGGGGAAAGCAATCCGCGCCGCTCTTGTGAAGGCGCCGCTCCCTAAAGACCTCGCGGAAGAGATACGCGCGCGCTATGCGGGAATGGAAAAAGCATACGGCAAACGCGCGGACGTTGCCGTTCGCTCGTCGGCGACGGCGGAAGACGTGCCCGAGGCGTCATTCGCCGGCCAGCATGAAACGTATTTGAACGTCCGCGGCGCGGAGGCGGTGTGCAATGCAGTTCGAGCCGCTTTCGCATCGCTTTTTACCAACCGCGCCATCTCGTACCGCGAAGACAAAGGGTTCGGTCACCTTGACGTTGCGCTCTCGGTCGGCGTGCAAAAAATGGTGCGCTCCGACCGCGGAAGTTCGGGCGTCGCGTTCACGCTGGAAACGGAATCGGGGTTCAAGGACGTTGTTCTTATAAACGGCGCATGGGGACTTGGTGAGCTTATTGTTCAGGGGGAGATTATTCCTGACGAGTGGATGGTGTTTAAGCCGACGAAGGCCATCATAGACAAGCGGCTGGGGAAGAAAGACAAAAAGATGGTGTATAGCGCCTCCGCCGGGAAGACCATAAAATTGGAGAAAACCACCCCAAAAGAACAGGAGACATTTGTCCTTTCCGAAGACGAAGTCGTGAAACTCGCCGAGTGGTGTGTTGCGATAGAAAAACACTACTCGGAGAAGAA
>Ga0154297_104_pt4 | contig 17453 bp, 19 predicted proteins | sample RifGroA1_FD_105591 | JGI IMG/M metagenome (GOLD analysis project Ga0154297, IMG submission 105591) | Candidatus Jorgensenbacteria bacterium GWA1_54_12
TTGCGTTTAACATGTCACTTAATGTGCGTAACGGTCTTCCGCCTCGCGGCGCGCTTCGTAATAGCCGCAGTAGTCGCACTCTCTCCCGGCAGGGGGTGGAACCGGCGCCGCAAGGCAGTCATGCGCCGCAACAAGGGCGTCAAGAATCCATGCGTCATTCCCATCGTAAGGAATGAGTTGAATCGAAAACTCAAGCTTTCCGTCAAACGCCCGCTTGTCGGCATCGCCGTTGGCATACACAAAATATCCCCGCGAAGACACGGTGAATCCGTTCCGCCGCAGGAGCCACTGATACACTTCCATTTGCCGCTTGTACGAAATCTGCCAGTCGGCGTCAATTGAAATGTCGCCGGTTTTAGCCGTTGCCTTATAGTCAACAACGATAAGCTCGCCCACCGGGCTTACCCACACGTCGTCAACGGCACCGGCAACAACAAAATTCGTGCGCGGCTCGTGATACTCAATGCCGACAAAGTTTTCCCGCCACTGCGGCAGTGCCGGATGCTCAAAAGGGACCGCGTCAACACCGTACCGCTCCATCAAGGGATGTGCGGTCTTCTGCGCGCGGTGTATGTCAAACTCTTTCTTCAAAAGCTTGTCAACCGCGCTGTTCAAAGAGAGCGGAAAACCGGGCGGACGGTCAACGCCAACCCGCCGGTCAAGATAAAAACAGCGCGGGCAGGCCATAAAGACCTCCAATCTGCTGCGGCTCAGGCGAAACGGCTCGCGCGAATCGGGAGTAAATATGTTCTTGCTTCGCCGCGGGTTATAAAAACGACTCATGGCACTTCTATTCTACCAGTTACGGGTTACTCGTTACCAGCCCCCAACCGCCGTGTGCTATAATGAAACCAATGAGATTCACAAAACTGTTCGCGGCAGGGCTCGTGTGCGCCGCCCTCGTCGGCTCCCTCGCGCTCTTCGCTTACGTCACGAGCGCCGAAACGAATGTTGACGCAGAAGACCGCCATGCGTGGAATGACGTGGGCGGCTGGTTTGACTTCTACGGCACGAACACCGTGAGCGTCGGAACCTCAACCGTGTGGGGATATGCCTCGTCTTCAATCGGAGAAATCGTCCTGAATTGTGCGACGACTCCCTCCGGCAACATATGCGGCACGAGCGACTTTAAGGTGACGAACGCCGACGGCGGCGGGAGCTTGTCCGGCTGCGCATGGAATGATACGGTCGGGTGGATTAGTTTTTGGTGCGGCGACGGCGACTGCGACGGCTCCCCGGTAGAGGATGGTTCGTCAACATGTGCATCATCGGACTACCGCGTGACCATTGACGCCGATGGCTACTTCAGCGGCTACGCATGGAACGACGTCGCCGGATGGACAAGCTTCAACTGCGCGAACGATTCAAGTTGCGGCACGAGCGACTTCAAGGTGCGAACGGCATGGCGCCCCGGGAAACTCATCGGATACCTTGAGTCCACGGTCATTGACAGCGGCGTTGCGGGAGGCGCGACCCTGCACAGTATAATCTGGCAGGGCACCCAGCCATCGGGAACTTCGGTTGACTTTCAGGTCGCTGTCGCGACAAGCGCTTCCGGACCGTGGAACTTTTTGGGACCCGGGGGCAGTGCAAGTTCGTGGTATGGTTCTGAGTGCTCGTCGGTTGGCGCATCCGACCCGGGAGCAGGGCCAAACAAGGCAATTTGCGTGGACAAAAATCTAACCGCTGACAATCGCTATCTGCGGTACAAGACCCGTCTGCAGAGCAATCTCCAGCAGTCGCAAACGCCAACCGTTGACGATGTCATATTAAACTGGAGCCTGTAGTTTTTATGTGTCATGCTTCGCATATACAACACCCTGACGCGACGGAAAGAAGAGTTCGCGCCCATCCATAAGCAGTGGGTCGGCCTTTACACCTGCGGCCCCACGGTTTACGACTACGCCCACATAGGCAATCTTCGCACCTACGTTTTTGAAGACGTGCTGGAACGCGTTCTGAAAATGGAGGGGTACCGCGTGCGGCGCGTTATGAACGTAACCGACGTCGGCCACCTCACGTCCGACGAGGATTTTGGCGAAGACAAAGTGGAGCGGAGCGCCAAAGCAAAGGGGAAATCGGTCAAGGACCTGACTCGCTTTTTCACCGACGCGTTTCTCGCAGACCTCGCGGCATTGAACGTCGCGCGCCCGCGCTTCATGCCCCGCGCGAGCGACTATATAAAGGATTACATTCGGCTCATTGAGCGTCTCATCGCCCAAGGCAACGCCTACGAAACCGCTCAGGGCGTTTATTTTGACGTCACCACTTTCCCCCGCTACACCAAGCTCTCCGGCCAGCCCCTCACGTCCCAGCGCACTGCGCGCGAAGAGGTTGTTCACGACCCCGAGAAGCGCAGCCGTCAGGATTTCGCCCTGTGGCTTAAAACTGTCGGCAAGTTTAAGCATCATCTCATGCAGTGGCACTCGCCCTGGGGCAACGGATTCCCCGGCTGGCACATTGAATGTTCCGTCATCTCATCCCAGTTTCTCGGCCAGCCGTTTGACATACACACCGGAGGAGTTGACCACATTCCCGTCCACCACACAAACGAAATCGCACAGTCCGAAGCGGCGTACGGAAAACCCCTGGCACGCTACTGGATGCACAGCGAATTCCTCCGCATAAACGGCGGGCGCATGGGCAAGTCCGAAGGAAATGCGCTGACGCTGAAAAATGTGGTGCAAGGTATGGACCCCTTAACCTATCGCTACTTTGTTCTCTCCGCTCACTACCGCACGCAGCTAAACTTCACCGATAAATCATTCCGCGCGGCGGATAATGCCTATCGCAACCTGCGCCTTAAAACATGGATACTGACAACGCCGAGGAAAAGTGGAGTCCGTGAGGGGCGGGAAACGCTCTGGCGCCGCCTGGGAATTTTCTGGACCGAGTTCCAGAACGCATTGAGCGACGACCTGAATATGCCTGAAGCGCTCTCTGCCCTTCACCGTCTTGTAGACCAGCTCCTTGCACTCCACGCCGCTGAACCCTTTGGGCGTGCCGAGGCCGAGAACGTCCGGAAGACTCTGCAGAACGCCGACAAGGTCTTGGGGCTCAATCTCGCTATCCCCCTTTCCGTGCCGAAAAACGTTGAGAAACTCGCCAAACTCCGCGAGCGCCTGCGCCGCAATCAACAGTTTGTCCAGTCCGACGCGTTGCGCAAAAAAATAAGGCGGTTAGGATATGAAATAGAAGATACCCCCGCCGGGCCTTTCCCTTATGCCTCAGCAAGCAAAACTTCCCCCGCAGGACCTCGAAGCCGAAATGTCGGTTCTCGGGGCAGTCATGCTGGACACGCACGCAATCGTCCGCGTCGCCGACGCCCTTGAACCTGCGGACTTTTACGCCCCCGCTCACCGCACTATCTACGAAGTCATCCGCTCGCTTTTTGCGAAAGGTGAGCCGATAGACGCTTTGACCGTCACCGCGGAACTGAAGCAGCGCGGCAAGCTGGAAGCCGTGGGCGGAAGCGACTACCTCGCCGACCTTATTGAGCATGTGCCGACCTCCGCCCATGTGGAGCGCTACGCCCGCATCGTGCACGAACACCGCGTGCGGCGGGACCTCATGACCGCATCGGCGGAAATAAGCGAGCGCGCAATGGGCGAGCAAAGTTTTGATAAACTCATAGACTCGGTTGAGCAGCGCATCTTCGCGCTGTCGCAACAGTCACGAACCGCGCGCTTTGTCCACTTAAAGGAAGAACTTCCGCTCGCATACGAGCGCGTAGAAAAACTCCATGCGGGCGACAAAGAGGGGCGCTTGCGCGGCATCCCAACGGGGTTTGACGGACTAGACAATCTCCTCTCGGGATTTCAGGAATCCGACCTCATCATTCTCGGCGCGCGTCCTTCCGTCGGTAAAACCGCGCTCTCCTTGGACTTCGCAAGAAACGCCGCCTTGAGAGGAAAGAAAGTCGGCATCTGCTCCCTGGAAATGTCATCGGAGCAGATTGTTGACCGCATCATCGCGGCGCAGGCGCAAATCCCCCTCTGGCGCATACGAACCGGCCGCCTGAACGACGACGACTTCGCACTCATCCAGCACGCCTTGGGCGAACTCTCCGACACGCCGCTTTACATAGAAGATTCGCCGTCGCCGAACATGATTCACCTCCGCTCCTTGGCGCGGAAGCTTCAGTTGGAGCACGGTCTAGACCTCCTCATTATTGACTACATTCAGCTCATCATGCCGATGTCAGGAAGCGACAATATGGTTCAGCAAATGACCGAAATCTCCCGCGGCTTGAAGTCGCTTGCGCGCGAGCTCAAAACACCCGTCCTTGCGCTTTCACAGCTCTCGCGCGCGGTGGAACAGCGCGGCGACAAGCCCCGCCTCTCCGACTTGCGCGAAAGCGGAAGCATAGAACAGGATGCTGACGTCGTCATGCTCCTGCACCGCAGAAAGCACGGCGCGTCGGACGACGACGTTGACGATGAAGAACAAAACCAGATTGAGGTGAACATCGCAAAGCATCGGAACGGACCTTTAGGTCTCGTCAAACTCTACTTTGACGCGGAGAAGGTTTCCTTCAGGACGATTGATACGCACCATATGGATACAAACTTCTAATATGCTTCCCCGCCCGCTCCAAAACTTCATAGACATATTCTCGCGCCTCCCCTCTTTGGGGCCGCGTCAGGCGCGCCGCCTCGCGTTTCATCTGCTCTCGCTTGACGAAGGGACCCTAGGCCGCGTCGGGAAAGCGGTGGGTGAACTCCAAAAACTCGACCGCTGTCCTCGTTGTTTCTTCGTGAAGGAGAAAGAGGAGAAACTCTGCCGCATCTGCCGCAACCCGAAGCGCGACCCGCGGATAATCGCCATCGTTATGAAAGAAACCGACCTCGTTTCGCTGGAGAGCGCAGGAACATTCCCCGGCCGCTATCTCATCCTTGGCGAATCGCGCATTGGGGAGCTCGGAACCGGCCAGAAACTGCGCCTAAAACATCTCGCGAGCCTTATACACAAGGAGTTGGGCGGCAAGGCGGCTGAAATCATTGTTGCCGTCCCGCCAAGCTCGGAAGGGCGGCTCCTTATGGAAGAGCTCCACCCCTTCATTGCCCCGCTTGCGGAGCGAGTCACGCGCCTTGCACACGGCATACCGACAGGCGGAGAGATAGAATTCGCCGACGAAGAAACGTTAAAAAACGCCCTCCTCGGGCGCCGATAGTATCTTAATACAAGGTTTACGAAACCTTGTATTAGGAAATGCTCTGAATCTTTACCTGGGTGAAAAGTTGGCGATGCCCCTTCTTCACGCGGTGGCGCGTCTTTTGCTTGTACCGGAAGACGATTTTCTTCTTACCCTTCCCGTGACGGACAACCTCTCCCGCAACCTCCCTGCCGGACAAGAGGTCCTTGAATATAACCGCCTTCCCCGCCTCCGTCGGGAGGAGTTCAATGGAAATCGTCTCGCCCATGCGGACGGTATATTGCTTCCCTCCTGTCTCAATAACAGCTATGTCTGCCATGGGGATATGCTACTAAAAGTCCGGCTCCCCTGCAAGGGGAGCCGGACTTTCCATACCCTGATTACCAGTTACCGATTACCAGTCCCCCTTCTATTCCTCGTGATGCTCACGCAAGCGGGAGACGAGAAATTCCGCGTAGCTCTTCCCGCCAAGACCAAATGCGATACCGCCGGCTAAGGCGATCATTGCAATCATGCCGCCGACCAAGGTGCTCACAATTCCCTGCGCAACGCCCAGCTGGGCCATCGCCGCGAGGAACCCAAAAACAATGACTGACCACCAGGTCAGGGACCCCAGGAACTTCGCTCCCTTCAGCCGCGCGCTCTTTACCGATGACCGAACGAGCGTCCTCAAGAAATTGCCCACGACCGTTGCCGCAAGCATGATGAGAACCGCGACGAATACGTTCGGTATGTAAAGCAGAACGTCACGCAAGAACCCTGATAGGGTCGTAAAGCTCAAGATGTCGGAGACGGCAAGGAGAACGACGATAAGGAAAAACCAATAGGTAATTTTCCCCAGGAACTTGCCGCTATTCAGGTGCAAGCCCGCGCGCTCCACATGCTCGTCAACACCCAAGCTTTTGAGAAGCTTGTCCACTTTCAGAAGTTCAATCACCTTCTCTATAAGCTTGCTCAAGCCGGACGCAACAATAAGACCGACGATGAGGATAACGAGCGCTCCGGCAACCTCATCCAGAACATTAACGACACCCATCCAAAGGTTCTGGAGCGATGTCACAACGACCGTTGCCCAACTTTGTACTGCTATTGCCATTGATGTAATGCGATAGAAAAACGTCTACCGACCTTTATGAACATGCGCGATGGTACTATTATAGCATAATCGCATGAGAACGGGACTTTTTATCGCTGTTGTAACGCTTCTTCTCCTCGGCATTCATGCCGCAGGGTACATTTGGAGTTTATACTTCACAACAAACTGGTACGATGCACCGGCACATTTTCTGGGCGGCGTGTGGGTTGCGGCACTTCTTTTGCACTTCTTCAAAATAAAGACAGTGCCGCTCATCCTCATCGTCTTTACAGTCGGCGTCTTATGGGAACTGTTTGAACTCTCGGTAAACGGCCTCGGTGTTTTCGCCTACCGCATACCCTTCCGGTACGACGTGGTGGATACGCTCATGGACCTCTTGATGGATACCCTTGGTGCCGCGCTCATCGCGCTAGGAACGATACGTACACGATTGCCCCGTCAACGAAAAGCCCGATAAGTCCGACGAGGAGTAAGGCGACAAAAACCGCCTTCGGGAGGCGTTTTTTTCGCAAGGCAAAGAGCGACACGCAAACAACGTACGCAAACGCGACAACGCCGAACACATCAAAAAATTCCGGTTGTAAATTCATAGTGGGATATTCTAAACTTTGCGCGAATTTATTTTACCAAAAACCCCGACAAGTAATAAGGGGTGGCGCTCGGCTACTTGACAAAGAACATATAATGTGCTAACATCGCCGCAGTTAAAAGATAGCACCTTCACAAAACTACACGCCTGCCATTGCAACTTTTAGGGAACAAGAACAGGTCTTGTTTTCTAAAAGCTGCAATGGGGCAGCGGAATCTAAACTCAAAAAGGAGGAACAGCCATGGCCACAAGGCATGGAACCGCCTCCCAGGTGACTGGGAGCTATGTCGAGTTTCAGGCGGCCGTCCTGCGGGCGCTGCCGCGCAGCATCGATCCCGATGTTGCGCTCGGGTGGATGCGAAACGGAGAGTCGCTCGCGCGAGTTCTCCGCAATGCGCTTCTGCCGAACGGCAAGCAGATGGCCGACAATACCTACTCTCTCTTCGTGGACTATGGAAAGAGCGTGGAGGACGCTGTGAAGTTAGGCCTCTACGACTGCGCGAGTGGCGACGTAAACTCAAAGAACTTTACGACGAAGCGGATAGGCAAGGCCGATATCACGGTTGAGCTCGTCCATTTCCATCGCTACGTCTCGACGAGCGAAGTGCTCCGCGCACTCGACACGGCGAGGCATCGGTGCCGTCCAGCCGAGCTTCACGAGCTTCTCGCATTCGGCCAAAAGTATCCAGAAGTCCAGTGTAAGTTCCCGATCGTGGCGCTCGGTTCCATCTGGCGGAACCAGGAAGGTACTCGCATGGTTCCTTACCTCGGCGGGGATGGCTCGAAGCGCAACCTGGCCACACACTACTGGATCAATGTCGCCTGGGGCGAGATCTGCCGGTTCGCGGCCGTTCGCAAGTAGTAACTTCACGTCCTTGAGACCTTCAGTTCAGCCCTCGGCATGGATCCATGCCGAGGGCTTCTTTATTCTGAATGCGTCCGCATTCCTGACAACCCCCTTCCGCGCCGCCATCGCTGGAATCCAGACGTTTTACCCGCTTTGCGGAGGAACCACGCTTATACGTCTTTTCCCATGTACTTCTTCTTAAGAAACTCGACGCTTTCTCTTAAACCGGTATTTTCGGGGTAGAACAGAAGTATGTCCGGGAATCCTATTGTACTTTCATTCCATCTCTCATTAGCTAAGGTCCTATGTTCTTCGTCGTTAAACTTATATACTTTTTTATAAGTCCTCTTGGTATCAGCTCTAACCATATCTAAATCCGGGATTATCACAGCGTCAATGTTCACAATAAGGTCCCTTTTTATTTCAATTCCCTTTGGGAGGTCATTCACAAAAAAGGTTGTCTCCGTAATTAAATATCCTTGCGGAGGTATTCTATAACTTATGCTTTTATTCCCATAATTTACCCAGGAATCTGTCTCGTGTTTCTGGAACGATAGGTTAAAACTTATTTTCCCTGGCACAGATGAGAGATTATAAAAGGCGAAACAATGACCATCACTCTTATCCTTAATTAGAAACATTTCTATGGAGGGAATTAGCTGAAACTCCACCATCTTCTCGGTTGCAAATGCTTGCTTGCCAATAACTAGGGCGGTTACAAGAAGCACTAAGGCAGACAAAAATGTTTCGACACTAATACAATCAGAGAATAACAAGATAAGGGCGAATGTGCCCAACGCGATACAGATATTTGTAAAGACTTTATCTAGATTTTTCATAAGTTTGCAGAGCGTTTGAAACTACGCCCCAAAAGTAAGTGTCTCAACTCACTTACCACAATGATAGCAAAGATTTCTGTCGGTGGACCCACCGAGAATCGAACTCGGGACTCGGCAATGCGAATGCCGCGGTATACCACTTACCTATGGGCCCAATGCGAAGAAGAACTCCCGGCTGCGCTACGGCACAGCCGGGACTTAAAACCAGGCGTCAGGCATCAAGGGCTTTCACTGCTTCCCGGACCCTCCGAAACACCTGCCGGAGAGAATAAAGCTCTTCTTCGCCCCGCTCTGTTTGGAGGGTATGCTTCCCTACATCACAAGTCACCCAGCACCCCGCCGCCGACCCGTTCCGAGTGAACAGGAACACGAGACGGGGGTTTGTTTTCGAGGGCTCATGGTGTGTGCTGCATGTGAGCCCTTTCCTCCTCAATCTTTCCCGCTCCGTCTCGGGAAGAAGACGGCGCATGATATCGTCTCCCTTCATGAGGCGACCTACATGTGACCCCTTGAGCAACCCCCCGAAATCCTTCCCGAAAGTTCCTTCAGTAAACGTAAGCATAAACGCTCCTTTCCGCCCGGTTTGTGTATATTTGGAAAAGAACCACGCGCGCCTGCCAGGATTCGAACCCGGAACCTTCTGGTCCGAAGCCAGACGCTCTATCCGTTGAGCTACAGGCGCAGGTTACTCCCCAAACTATACCTGCCCTCGCCCGCCTAATCAAACAGTGCAATGAGTCGCGGAAGAAAGACAAGCGCCCCGACGGCAATGGCTCCCAGAGCGATAATAAGCACGCCTGCCGCCGCGACATCTTTAATAAAACGGATGTCTTCGTTATGCTCCGCGCTCACGATGGTTGCGAGGCGCTCAATCGCGTGGTTAAAAAGTTCTGCTCCGAGAACGAGTGCAATCGCTACCGCAACGAAGAGCCATTCCCATACCATGAGGTCGGCAACGATACCCATAATAATGACGGCAACGCCCAAGCCGATGTGAACCGCAAAGTTCCGTTCCAGAGTCAGTGCGTACAAACCGGCAAAAGCGTCGCGGAAACTCTTCACAAGTTCCCGTATGCTCTTCCACACAACGTCAATTCCCTTCTCCTCGTGATAGCGCGCGAGAACGACGAAAGACGATATGAGGAAAGAAACAAGAAACCACCAGAGAACGTCTTCAAAGAGCAAGCCGCCGGGGAGAACGATGCCAGTCAGCTTGTCCATGTGATAGTCCCATGCACCCCATTCTAAAGCGAGCGCCCAGACAATACTCCCGTATACCGTGAGGAGTAGGGTCGCGAAAAAAACCGCTTTTATGTTGCGGCGGAGAACAACGCGAAACTCCCGCCGCACCCAAAGCATCATAAGAAGAGGAAGCGTGAAGAAAAAGGTATAACTAAGGTAAGAAAGCTCGCCAAGCATGGTTTAGGATTCGTCGTCGTTTTTAAAGAGCGTATGCATAACGCTCGCAACGGTGACGATAAAAAGCGTCCCCAGTATATAAAAGCCGATGAATTCTTCAAGAGGGATGCCGCGAATCCACAGCCCCAGGGTCGGTGCGCTGTCGTAACGCCACACGCCGGTCCTGACCGACAGCCAGTCCCAGAAAAACCCGAAGGTATACACAAAGAAAAGCGCCCACGCGATGGTGCGCCTGTAGGCAAAAAGCTTCCGTTCAAAAAGAAACATGACCGCAAGCGGCAAGCCGAAAAATATAAGAAGGAATATAAGCAAGGTAAACATAATGTGGTCGGGCCGCCGGGAATTGGACCCGGTCTACACGCACCCGAAGCGTGCGTACTACCGTCATACTCCGGCCCGGGCAAAACTATCCTACACGATACTTCCCTTTTATCTCCGCTTCAACTCCGCGCTCAAATTCCTCCATTTGCCGCTTCCCTTTCTCTCCCTTTTCCTGAAGCTCCTCGTCCGAAAGCTTCGCGAGCGCTTTCATGCGCTTCGTAAGCAATTCTTCCGTATTTTTCTCCGGAGCGTCCAGTACCTCCTCCATTAAGGCGTTCAAAATCCACCCGACCCGCGGCCCCGGCACAAGCCCCACCGTTTTCATGACTGCCTCGCCATCCACGGCAAGTGCCTTGACCGACAAGGGGTCGCGCCGCACTTTCTCAATCATATAGAGAAGGTGGCGAAGCTTGTACGGAAATGCCTTGGGAACACCGCTCCCGATGCGGTCTGCCTCCCGAAGGCGCAGGAGGTCATCAATATATTCCACGCCCGCGCGGCGGACGAAACGGCGTACGCCGGCTTCGGTCACCTCGCCGACGTTGTAGTAAAAAAGGTGGTAGCGAACAAGATGCGCCACATCCTGCACAAATTGTTTCGGAAATGCGAGTCGTGTGAGAAGTTCGCGCGTCATCCGCGCTCCCACAATCTCGTGATTGTAAAACGTCGCCGCTTCTCCCTCTCCTGCCTTCGTGCGCGGTTTTCCCACATCATGAAGGAGCGCAGACATCCTGACGGTGAGCGAGAAACCGCGCTCGGCGGCATATTGAAGGGAACGGATGCCGTGTTCCCACACGGTGAATGTGTGGTGCTTCGCCTGGTCAATGCCAATGCCTTCCCGCACCTCGGGCATGATGTATTGCAAAAGCCCCAATTCCTCCAAAAGGCGCAGTCCCTGCGCCGCATCCTGCCCCAGCATGAGGCGCACGAGCTCATCCCTCACCCGCTCCACGGCAATTTCCCGGAGGAGTGATGCGTGTTCCCGAATTGCCGCATACGTTTTGTCTTCAATATGCCAGCCCTCTGCAATACCAAGTTCGGTCACAAGGCGCGGCGCGCGCACAAGGCGAAGCGCGTCTTCCTTGAAGCGCTCCGCCGGATTTCCCACTGCGCGAATAACCTTGTTCTTCAGGTCCCGCCGGCCTCCATACGGGTCTATAACTTCCTGCTCTTCAGCCACATTCAGGGCAAGCGCATTAACCGTAAAGTCGCGCCGCGACAGGTCGTCATCAATCGTTTTTGCAAATGTGACCTCATCGGGGTGCCGCTTGTCGGAATAGCGCCCTTCCTTACGGAACGTCGTTACTTCCACAATCGTCAAGGTCGCGTCATCGCTCCCGGTCTTCACTCCTACCGTGCCGAATTCGTTTTCGTATACGCTCTCCGGAAAAATTTTCTGCACCTCTTCGGGTGTCGCGTCGGTCGTGACGTCCCAGTCCTTTGGCGCACGGCCGATAACAAGGTCGCGCACGCACCCGCCTACCGGATACGCGCCATACCCTTCGCGATGAAGCCCTTCAACGATTTCCCGAACCTCCTGGGGCAGTGAATACGCCATACCTTAGTACCAATTACTAGTTACGCTTAAGGTACTCGTGCGCCGAAAGCGCTGCCTTAACGGCGTCTCCGGCGGAAATATTGTTCTGCTTGTACGGGTCGTCAGTCACGTCTCCAGCGGCGAAAACGCCGGGAACGGATGTTGCCGCCGTCTTTGAATCAATCTCCACTTCTCCGCGGGCGTTCACCGCAACGAGGCTCTTCACCGGCTCCGAATTCGGCACGGAACCGATTTCCACAAAAACTCCTTGAACGGCGAGTTCTTTTTCTTCGCCTCCCGCCTCATACATAAGTTCTGTTACCGTTCTTTCGCCCCGAATCTCCTTTGTCCGAGCGTTTAAAATAACGGTAACGTTCCCATTCTTTTCAACCCGCTCGCGCGTCACGGGGTCCCCGCGGAGCGCATCGGTTGTTTCAAGAAGATACACATGCTTCGCGTACGGCAGAAGGTCCTCCACTGCTTCCAGTCCGGCATTGCCGCCGCCCACAACCGCAACCTCCTTGCCCCTGAAAATCGGCGCGTCGCATGTGGAGCAATACGCAACGCCCTTGCCCTCAAGCTTGTCTTCGCCCGGAACGCCGAGCTTCCGACGGCGTCCGCCGGTTGCAAGAATCACTGCGCGCCCTTCTTCGCGCCCGCCGCCATCCACGTCAACGACAAATCCTCCATGCTCTCCGCGGCCGACTGCGACCGCTCGCCCTTCGCGAACCGTCACCACGTCACCGTATTGGCGCACATGTCCCTCAAGCTTTTGTGCAAGCTCAAGACCCGTGATACGCGGCTCGCCAACCCAATTTTCTATCTCATCCGAAACAATGGATTGCCCGCCGAAGGACTCTGTTATGAGAAGTGTCTGTAAGCGTTTCCGCGCCGCATACACCGCCGCCGCCGCGCCCGCAGGACCGCCCCCGATAATAACGACATCATATACCATGCCTTGTATTGTAACCTTGCCATCCATATAATGACAACATGTCAAAAATCACCATTTATACCACTCCAACGTGCGTGTACTGTAAAATGACCAAACAGTTCTTTGCCGAGCACAACGTGCAATACGAAGAAAAGGATGTTGCGGAAAACGAGTCCGCCGCTCACGAAATGGTTGAGAAATCCGGCCAGATGGGCGTTCCCGTCATAGACATTGACGGAAACATCATCGTCGGGTTTGATAAGAAAAAGCTTTCCGAACTCCTCAAAATAAAATAAATATCCCGAGCTCAAAAAGGGTAAGCGCCAGCCGCCCAATACAGCTGGCGCTTTTTATTAATGAACCTTGAGCAGTGCCTCTCTATGGCATATAATTAGAGGTATGGAAAATAAAACATTTAAAAGCAAAGCAATTAAATTGAGGCGGGCTGGGTTAAGTTACAATGAGATTAGAAAAAGAATTGGGGCGCCGAAAAGCACGCTCAGCTCCTGGCTAAAGAACATCCCTCTGAAACCTGAACACAAGAAACGACTCTACACGAAACAAATAGAAATACTCTCGCGAGGACCACAAAGCCAGAAAGAGAGAAGGAAACGGGAAATAGAAAAAATAATCAGCAAGGCACAGAGAGAAATATCGCTTCCTCTTACTCATGATACATATAAACTCTTCGGCGCAGCGCTGTACTGGGCAGAAGGTTCCAAAACGAAACATTTTGCGATAACAAATTCGGACCCTTACCTTATTTTGTTCATGGTAAAGTGGTTTGGAGAAGCTTTAAACATCGGACCTGGTCAACTGAAAGCTTGGCTCAATGTCTACAGTCAACAGAATGAGGGAGATTTAAAAAAGTTCTGGTCTGACTTAACTGGTATCCCTATCAAAAACTTTGGAAAGAGTTATACAAAACCGACAAGTAAGGGATATAAGAAAAATACTCTATACTACGGCACCATAAGAGTTAGGGTTGCAAGGGGAACGGACATAAGACACCGCGTCTTCGGATGGGTATCAGGTGTTTTACAAAACCTAAATCCGCATGTAGAATCAACTCAAAGAAAGTGGGTGTCTTTGACAAAAACAGAACGTCCGCCGGTGAATTTAACCCCCCGTAGCTCAGTTGGAAGAGCTGCTCCCTCTTAAGGAGAAGGTCGTAGGTTCGAGCCCTACCGGGGGGACACATGGAACTCTTGACTCTCCTTTCCGATCTTCCGCGCGCAAAACGCTTCCTCCCGAAACTCAAAAAACTGGGTCTCACGACCGTCGGCGATCTTGTCTACCACTTCCCTTACCGCTACGAGGATTTCTCCCGTGTTGTCCCCATTGCTTCGCTCAAGTTAGGCGAACCCGGAACGGTGCGCGGCACAATCGCGTCAATAAAAACGACCCGCATCTTCCGGCGGCGCCTTACGATAACCGAAGCTCGAGTAGAAGATGCAAGCGGCTCGGTGCGCGTCGTTTGGTTTAACCAGCCGTACCTCTCAAACGTGCTCACCGAAGGAAAAGAGGTGAACCTCGCCGGCGAACTTGAAGAGAAAAAGGGCAAGCCCGTCATTATGAACCCGATTCATGAATTTGCAGGCGGCAACGCGACACACACGGCGCGCATCATTCCCATATATCCGGAAACAAAAGGTTTCACGTCGCGCGGCATCCGCTACCTGGTAACCCCGATTTTAAAAACGCTCCCGCTCCTTACAGACCCGGTGCCAAGCGCGGTGCGTGATGAAGCGGCCTTGCCGGAACTGAACACCGCGCTCCGCGACATTCATTTCCCCGCAAATATTACTGACGCGGAGCGCGCCCGGGCGCGCTTCATCTTCGAAGACTTTCTCGCTTTTCAGCTGTATAACCTTATCCGCCGCAAAAAATTCGCAGAGCGAGCGGCAACTTCCATACGAGCCGATGCGTCATATCTCAACGAGCTTATTGCCGGGCTTCCTTTCGGCCTTACCCAGTCGCAGGAACACGTCTTGAGTGACGTGTGCGGCGATATTGCCCAAAGGCACCCCATGCGGCGCCTCCTTGAAGGCGATGTCGGCTCGGGAAAAACCGTTATTGCTTCTCTCGCCGCGCTCCTCGCCGCTCGCGCGGACGCGCAGTCAGCCGTCATGGCACCGACCGAAATTCTCGCCACGCAACACTTTGAAACGCACATGAGGCTTTTTCCCAAAAGCGAGGAAGGTGTCGCGCTTCTCACGGGAAGCCGCGCGCGGCTCTTCTATGGAGAAGGGCTTATGAGCGATACGAAACGGCCCGATATCGTGAAACGCATCGCCGAGGGAAAGATACGCATTGTGATAGGCACGCACGCGCTTATACAGAAATATGTTTCGTTCAAAAACCTCGCTCTTGTTGTTGTTGACGAACAGCACCGCTTCGGCGTTGAACAGCGCGCCGCCCTCATGAAAAATAGCGTATGTCTGATACCTCACTTCCTAAGCATGACGGCAACACCCATCCCGCGCTCGCTCGCCCTCACTATGTGGAGCGACCTTGATATTTCCTACCTCACGGAGCTCCCCAAGGGGCGGAAACGCATCAAAACATACGTTGTCCCGCCCGGGAAGCGCACAGGCGCCTATAATTTCATACGCGAGCGAATACGCGAAGGCAGGCAGGCGTTCGTCATCTGCCCGAGGATAGCCGCCTCCGAAAACGGAGACGAGGTAAAAACCGTCACCGAAGAGCACACAAAACTTTCGCGCGACATATTTCCCAACCTTGAAGTCGGCCTTCTCCATGGAAGGCTAAGGAGCAAAGAGAAGGAGGAAGTTATGCGGCGGTTCGCGGAAGGGAAAACGCACATTCTCGTCGCCACGTCAGTCGTTGAGGTTGGTGTAGACGTTCCAAATGCCGCCGTCATGATGATTGAAGGCGCCGACCGCTTCGGCCTCGCCCAACTTTACCAGCTTCGCGGGCGCGTCGGGCGGGGAATCCACGAATCATACTGCCTCCTTTTTACCGATTCGCCGTCGGACACCGTGCGCGAGCGGCTTGCCCTGGTCGCCAAAGCAAAGAACGGTCTGGAACTTGCCGAAAAGGACTTGGCGCTCCGCGGCCCGGGAGAATTTTTCGGCACAACGCAAACCGGCATGCCCGACCTCGCCATGAAAGCCTTGGAACATCCCGACGTCGCGCGTGAAGCAAAGCGCCACGCCGCGAAACTTATCGCACAAGACCCTACCCTCACCTCTTATCCAGCCCTCAAACAAAAAATCCGCGACCTCATTGCGCGGATACATAAAGAGTAAGTTATCGGACCTTCACGTTGAACTTCCCCTCAAGAAGCGAGGTGATGTTTTTCATCTCCTTATCAATCTCCTCGGAAGAGAGTGTGCGGTCTTCGGCACGGAACACGATGCGCAAGGTAATGCTCTCGCGCCCGCCCTCGTCATATTCGTCAATCAAATCAACGTCCTCAATAAGGCGAATATTTGACTCCTCAACAGCGCGCATGATGTTCCCGATGCGCGCGCCTAGAGGGAGCGCGAGCGACATGTCGCGCACCGCCGCCGGATATTTCGGAAGTGGCTCGTATGACCGCTCCCACTCCACGACCTTAAGAAGCTCCTCCATATCAAGCTCGGCATACGCCGCACGGAAGCTTTTTGAAATCTTGCCGATAACGCGGTCGTACGAAACAATCTCCACACCCTCGTCTTGCGGGAGCTCGCGCATGAACGCATCGGTCAACCCGAGCCGGGCAAGCAATTCCTGTATAACCCCCTTCACGGCAAAGAACGTTTCCTTGCCGCTCGAGCCGTGGGCAATGCCTACGGCGTACCGCTCGCCTCCTTTGAATATCTTACCGACCTCAAACACCCTGACCTCGTCGGAGAAACGGAGATTTTCGGCGACATCCTTCATAAGCCCTTCGCGGAGAGTCGTACGAAGATGCGATTTGTCTTCCGCGATGGGGTTTTTAAGCTCAAGCTCCCCTTCCGGAGCAAACGAGTAATGGTACGCCTCGTTGAACCTGAATCCTATAAGAATGTCCCGCACGAGGTCTGCAAGCGCAAAATGCTCGTCAATCGCGTGCTCGCCGACCGAAAGTGTAAGAGAAACCGACGGTACGTTCCCATATCCAAAAAGACGAATGATTTCTTCCGCAAGATCTGCCTGGGTTTCAATATCCTGCCGCAAGGGCGGCACGTGAACGATATTTCCCGCCTCCCAGCGAGGCTCGCCCCGCTGAGCGGGGCGGCCCGTGACTCGAAAGCCGAGACGGCGGAGATCTTTGAGCGCCTCCGCGGTCTTTATAACAACTCCGGTAAGGGATTTGAATGCGACCGGAGAGAACGTTATCCTTCGCCATACCGGCTGGCATGGCGAGGTGTCAGTTATGCCTCCCGCGCGAGCTCCGGCAGTTTCTTTCAAAAGCTCCGCCGCCCGCCGCGCACCCATATCCACAAGCAGAGGGTGCAGGTCGTGGGAAAACCTGACCGACGCATCGGTGGCAAGCCCCAGAAGCTTTGACGTGCGGTAGATGTTCTGCGGGGCAAAGCACGCCGCCTCAACGATAACGCGCGTCGTATGCGCTGTGACCGCCGCGCGCGCGCCGCCTTTTATTCCCGCAATCCCGAGAGGTCCCTCATCATCCGCAATCACGAGAACCGACGGCGAGAGGGTGTATGCCGCTCCGTCAATCGTGCGGATGACCTCCCCCTTCCGTGCGGTGCGGACAACAATGCCGCC
>Ga0154297_104_pt2 | contig 16441 bp, 16 predicted proteins | sample RifGroA1_FD_105591 | JGI IMG/M metagenome (GOLD analysis project Ga0154297, IMG submission 105591) | Candidatus Jorgensenbacteria bacterium GWA1_54_12
GCCGCGTGCTCAAAGAAATTGGCCGCGTCCCCGTCATTTGTGAGGAGAAGCGCCTCGTCTTCGTGAAGCCCGTATTCTTTTTCAAAACGCCGGCGCCGCGCATCGGGAAGCTCCGGAAGAGATGCGCGAAGAACGTCAAAATCAAACAATTCCGCCGGAACAAAAGGCGGTATATCCGGGTCGGGGAAATAGCGGTAGTCGTGCGCCGACTCTTTCGCCCGCTGCAAAACCGTCTCTCCTTTCGCGGCATCCCAGCCGCGTGTTTCTTGGACAACTTTTTTCTTCTTGCTGACCATCTCGCATTGCCGTGCAATCTCGGCGCGCGCCGCATCTTCTGCAGAGCGGAATGAATTCAGGTTCTTGAGTTCAACCTTATTGCCTCCACTGACACTCACATTTACCTCAACGCGCATTTCCCCCTCTTCCATGTCGGCATTACTCACACCAACGTACCGCACGATGCGCTGAAGCTCGCGTGCGAAACCGGCGACCTGTTCCGCGCTTGTTATGTCCGGTTCGGTCACGAGCTCCATAAGCGGCACGCCTGCACGATTGAAGTCAACCAAACTCTCGTCCCCGGCATGCAAGAGGCGCCCCGTATCCTCTTCAAGATGAATATGGTTTATCCGCACGCCCATAAGCTCCCCGCCTACGACAAGCGGCGCCGCCGACTGGGATATCTGATACCCCTTCGGCAGGTCGGGATAAAAATAACTCTTGCGGTCAAAGTGGCTCCGCCCGGCAATCCGCCCGCCCAGGGCAAGCCCGGTACGAACGACAAGCTCAATCGCTCGTCTGTTCGGCACGGGGAGAGTGCCCGGATGCGCAAGGCAAATGGGGCACACGTTCACATTCGGACGGCGTTCCGCGGAATCATTCCGGCATCCGCAGAACATTTTCGTCTCAGTCTTGAGCTCCAGGTGTATTTCCAGACCGATTTTGGGGGTGCAAACCATACCCTAATTATGGACATCACTGCTTCTCAATTGCAAACCATTTTCTAAACTTGCCGAGATAGAGGAATGATGGTACAATCGAAGCAAGCTCATTGAAAACAAGGAGGATAAGATGGGGCTCCCGATTTCCATACCGATTATCAAGCCCGTAGATGCTTTCTGTAACCTGAACTGCTCGTACTGCTACGCAGGAATAGATGGGACCGGCCAAGCATTGGGTCGCATGAATCTCCAGACGCTCAAGCAGACCATTGATTTCTTCTGTAAAAATCAGGGGGAGGAAGTTGAGTTCATATGGCACGGAGGCGAACCACTCCTTGCCGGGAAGGCGTTCTACCATCGCGTCGTCGAACTCCAACGACCGTGGGTTATACAAGGGAAAAAGATAACAAATATCTTACAAACCAATGCAACACTCGTCACCCAAAAATGGGCACACTTTCTTGCCGAAAGGGGGTTTGTTGTCGGAACAAGTCTTGATGGGCCGCAGAAGCTTCACGACAAATTCCGCAAGCACAAAACGGGAAAGGGCTCTTACAAGAAGGTTGTAAGAGGAATCAACCTTCTGCGTAATGCAGGTATTTTTGGTGGTGTGATCTGTGGAGTAACTGTGGTGAATTATGAAAATCCACAGAAGCTTCTTGACTTCTTCGTCGCAGAGGGGATAAAGAAACTAAAGTTCATGAGGATAAGGACCATTGGGTGTTGTGACAATGTTCACGTACCCACGCTCTCGGCGGAGCAATTCACTGACTTCATGATAGCCATCTTCGATTACTGGCTCGAGCTCGACGATCCAGAAATCGAAATCAGAGACATTCAAAGTGTAGTCAATGTACTTCTCGGGGGAAGAGTGAGAGAGTGTGTGTACATGGGAAGATGCGAACAATTTGCAACGGTTTACAGCGACGGTTCTATACGCGCATGCGATTCGTTCCCGAAGTCAGAGAGTACACACTTCGGTTCCGTAACCGAAGAGCACAAGACTGTCAGAAACAATCCTAACCTGAAAACGTTCGAGCACATTATTATGGAACGTAAAAAGAGTTGCTGGGGGTGTAGTTGGTACTTCATGTGCCAAGGAGGGTGCATGAAAGATAACTATCTCAATCTCGGTTCACGTACGCCAAGGAAGGAGGTATGTAGAAACTTAAAGAGGTATTTTAGCCACATCCGCAACAGATTAGAAGCATACGGTCTTCTCACAACCGGTACAGCGCTCACTCGAGAGGAGGATGAGTATGAATGCAGTCATTCCGGCACCGAAGGTTCTGCTCAAGGCAAAGCGGGATGCGGAACAAGAGCTGAAAATGTCCGGCAAGAAAACTCTACAGGACAAGAAATGGGATAAGGGCCCATGGGACAAGGGGCACTGGGCAAGAAGGAAGTAAGCCCGCGCCCAGCATTTCCACCCCGCATCACTATCAAGTGCTCTGCGGGGTTTTTAATTCTAGGCCATCAATTACTTCCAGGATGCGTCCGAGGTAGGTGCGGTCGATTTGTCGAGCGCTTTCCACATATTCCTTCGCGGAAGATGCCACTCTCGCCGCAACTAACCTGCGCAGGGACGATAAATCAGTCGCTTCATGGGCCCCCATCACGACAAGGTTCAAGTGCTTTTCTGCCAGGTATCCCTCAGGGATAAAAGAACTAATGATAAGCTCCTCAAACAGCTTCCTCGCGCTTATGCCTTTCTCTAAATAAACAACGGCGGCAAACATCTTTCTGTATTCCTTTACACACTCATCAAGTAGAACAACGAGAGCATCGTTCTTTTTAAGGATGAGGTGGAAATACTCATGCGCGAGAACTGCAAGTCCGAAAGCACCGATGGAATCTCCGAAAGAATCGGGGATTTCCGCAACGATGGAACATTCCGAAGGAGTCCAAGAATACCAAGCGTGAATGTCTTCATGCCGCTCACCGCCCACTAATCGAAGCGGCACACTCTGAAAGGAGAAGTTTCTGACGCCGCACAACACTCGCACATCCGTGATTATCAACTCCAGCAAGTCCTCACTACGCTCAATGGACCGCTTGACACAGCGCAACCGTGCAGAGGAACTTTGGATGGTGATCATTCCGTAACCTCAATGCCCATGTTCTTTGCCGTACCCTCAATAATCTTCATCGCCGCCTCTATGTCGTGCGCGTTCAAATCGGGCATTTTGCGCTCCGCAATCGCACGGAGGTCGGCGCGGGTGATGCGCCCCGCGCTCTTCTTCCCCGGAGTTGCCGAACCCTTCTCAATCCCTGCGGCTTTCTTCAGGAGATACGCCGCCGGCGGTGTCTTGAGCTGAAACGCAAAGCTCCGGTCATCATAAACCGTAATCTCAACCGGCGTGACGTCGCCTTCCATATCCTTGGTCGCCTCGTTGAACCGGCTGCAGAAGTCGGCAATATTTATCCCGTGCTGGCCCAGCGTGCTCCCGATAGGCGGAGCGGGGTTCGCTTTTCCTGCCGGAATCTGCAATTTCAATATCGTTTTTATTTTGGGCATATTTAAATCTTTTCTACCTGTAGCATATCAAGCTCCACGGTCGTGTCGCGCCCGAAAATAGGGACCGCAACCTTGACCCTGCCACGTGCCACATCAATGCCGCTTACCTTTCCGTCATAATCTTTGAACGGCCCGTCAATAATACGCACGGGCTCGTTAAGTTTCAAGTCGGTCTTGTGCACCGGCTCTTTCACCTCCATCCGCGCCATAATCTCGTCAACCTCTCCCCGCGACAGGGGCGTCGGATGCGTCGGGTCGGCGCCGACAAATCCGGTCACCCGCGGCGTATTGCGAACAACGTACCACGAGTCCTGGTCCAAAATCATGTCCACCAGGAGATATCCGGGATAGATTTTTTCTTCCACGATGTGCCGCTTCCCTCCGCGAATTTTCGTCTTGACCTCCTTCGGCACGATAACGGCAAAAATCTTGTCACTCATATCAAGCGACTCCACGCGCTGTCCCAAATAGCGGGCGGCGGCATCTTCATACCCCACATACGTGTGGGCGGCATACCAATGCCGCTCCGGCTTCTCTGCCGTTTCCGCATCAAAGATGGGTGCTTTCTCTGTCATAAAAGCGTCTCTAAGCCGCGACTGAAAATAAAGTCAAGAAGCCCGAGAAAAAGCGCGAGTGCAATTGAAAACCCGATGATAAAAAGGGTGTATCGAACGGTCTCCTGCCGCGTAGGCCAGCTGACCCGCTTGAACTCCTCGTATGATTCACGAAAAAAATGTGTGATGCGCTTCAACATAATGTTCATACGTTACTATTACCTTCGGCTAAACGTCAAGATTCTTGACCGAGCTTGCCCGGGCCTGAATGAAGTGCTTGCGCGGCTCAACCTCCTCGCCCATCAGCATGTCAAACATCTTATCCGCCTCCTCGGCGTCTTTCACGGTAACGCGTTTCAGAACCCGGGCGCCCGGATCCATCGTCGTCTCCCACAGCTGGCTTGGGTTCATTTCACCCAACCCCTTGTAGCGCTGGATGGAAGCATCCTCCCCTATTTCCCTGAGGAGCGTCTTCAGCCCTTGGTCGGTATATGCATACTCAACCTTCTTTCCCTTCTGCGCGCGGAAGAGAGGCGGCTGGGCAATGTAAAGATATCCGCCGTCAATGATCTGCGGAAAGTAGCGGAAGAAAAGCGTGAGGAGAAGCGTCCTGATGTGCGCACCGTCAACGTCGGCATCGCTCAAAATAATAACCTTGTGGTAACGGAGCTTCGTGATATCAAAACTTTCCGCAATCGCGGTGCCGAGGGCAATGATAAGCGCCTTGATTTCGTTGTTCTTCAGCATTCGGTCAACGCGCGTTTTTTCAACGTTCAAAATTTTCCCCCGCAGGGGGAGAATTGCCTGCGTCCGCCGGTCCCGCCCGCTCTTTGCGCTATTATGCACAAACACGCCTGAAGCGAGTGCAAAGTTATGCGTACTCTCCACTTCAAGATCATACACGTCCATCCTCTCCGTAAGAGGGACCACGCGTTTAACCCGGTGATTGTAGTTCACAACCGCCTCTTCCAGCTTCTCCATGTTACCCCCAAAGAAACGCTGGCACACGGTATCAAAACGGATTAAGGACTTATCACGAGTAAGTCTCCTTACCTTGTCGTACGCAAGAACATCAACAATGCCTTGGGTGCGATAAATCTCATGCAACGCCTTGAGCGCCTTGTCTCTATATGTACGGTCATACGCTTCCCTGCGCTTAACACGAAAGGTGTGTGTCCATTGTTCTTTCGTCTTTTCTGCTCTCCATGCCCGCAATACCAAATTGTCCCACTGTGCTTTCGCGAGCCGAGAAAGCTCCCCCCGCTTCTCGGGATGTCCTTCAAAGTGCTTCCTTACTCGCTCTGCCTGCCTCTCGCGATGAGCTGGTTCACTCCAGTAAGCCTTCTGCGTGTTGTCCAAAAGCTCATTGTTTTGCCTGCGATACTCAGCGTGAGAGCGGTAAAACCGGAGAAACCGCTCGGTCATGTGCGCCTTATAGGCAGGATCAGTCCACTGCTTTTTAGCCCTCTCGCTCAGCATTTGATGCATCGCTGGTTGAAGCATCGCCTCACGTATCCTGGCGCGGAACGCTACCGTCCGGTGAAGCACGCGAAGCTTCGCCAACACATCGGGACGGCGTAAAGTTTTCTCAGCCATGTGTCGGTGCAGAGCCAAGTGTTCTCCCATAGGAATCCTTACCACATTGTCGGGGTTGTTGTTTAACTTATTAAAATCTTTGTGGTGAATATGCGTCCTGTCATCTTTCCTATACAGCCCGCGCTCACGATTGTACCTGTCACTCAAGAGATGGGTGAAAATCCAGCGGTTTGTCGGCGGGTCATACACCATCTCGTACCCATGAATGGTGATATTTCCTCCCTTGACAGATGCTTTTCGTCGCAATGGCATAAGCGAATCATTTGGAGTTAGTTCATCCGCGCGTTTGTACAAACCGTCCCGCAACCGAAACAGGTGATCTGGTGTACAGGTGATTTCTTTGTCATCATCAAGCACAACACGCACCACGCGGACGCTGTGCCTTGTCACGCGCGGGTTATGAATCTGTGCAATGTCAAGAGATCCGTCTTCACGCGTCGTGTAACAATAATTCTGCTTGCCCGCCACATCCTCCTTAACAAGCTGTTCGAAACTCACCTCGCGCCCGTCAGCCAATGACACGAGAGTGTCACCGGAAAAACACCCGCCCGCGCTGTCGCCTTCCACGATAAAAAGCTCCGCCTCTTCGGGCCTCCGCGTCACGCAATCGGCAAGCTTTCCGGGAAGCGATAATCCTTCAAGCGCGCCCTTGCGTAAAACCGTATCTTTCGCCGCCTTCGCCGCCTTGCGCGCCTTCGCGGCAAGGATGTTCTTGTCAATGATGCCCCGCGCCTCCGGGGTGTGCGTCTCAAGAAATTCCATGAGGGTCTCATTCACAACCGCTTCAACGGCGCGACGCGCCTCGGGACTTCCAAGGCGGGCCTTGGTTTGCCCTTCAAACTGGGGTTCGCGGAGTTTTACCGAAATGGCCGCAACGAGTCCTTCGCGAACGTCGTCTCCCGTCAGATTGTCGTCATCTTTAACATATCCTTCCCGCCGCGCGTACTCGTTTAGGGTGCGGGTCAGGGCGGAACGAAAACCCGTGAGATGCATGCCCCCGTCTGGCGTATAAATATTGTTCGCAAACGCCATCTCCTCATTCTCCACGTCATCCGTGTAAATGAACGCCGTCTCCACCTCCACATCGGTCTCGGCATGTGTCGTGTGAACATAAAACGGCGTGTCCTGAACCCGCCTGCCGGGAGCAAGGTAATCAAGGTACGCGGCAAGCCCCCCGTCAAAATAAAATCCATAGAGAAGCGGCACCTCGCCCCGCTCGTCGGATATTTCCATCCGCACCCCCTTGGTAAGATATGCCTGCTGGCGCAGGTGGTTCGTAATCTTCTTCGCATCAAAAACGATTGAGGTGAATATCTCGCTGTCAGGAAGAAAGGTAACCGTCGTGCCGGTCTCCGCGCATTTCCCCACCTTCTTTACCGGTCCTTGCGGAACGCCGCGCTTATATTCCTGCGCGTACCGCACGCCGTCGTTCCAGCACACCTCAACCCGCAGCTCGCGAGACAAGGCATTCACAACCGACACGCCAACGCCATGAAGCCCTCCCGAAACCTTGTACGACTCGCCGCCGAATTTGCCCCCGGCGTGCAGGGTCGTCATGACGGTTTCAAGCGCCGACTTCTTCGTCTGCGCATGCTTCTCAACCGGTATGCCGCGCCCGTCGTCAACGACGCGCACCCACCCGTCTTGGAGGAGTGAGACGGAAATATTCTTGGCATACCCGCCCATCGCCTCGTCAATGGAGTTGTCAATAACCTCCCACACCAGGTGGTGAAGCCCTTCCGGGTCGGTCGTCCCGATGTACATGCCGGGGCGCTTCCTCACCGGTTCAAGGCCCTCCAGGACGTATATATCTTTTGCCGAATAACTCTTCTTTGCCTGTTGTTTTGCCATACAGTCAATCCAAAACCCTCTCAATTGTGAGACGCTCCGTGCCTTCATCATACCGCAAAAATCCCATATCGTCCACCAAAAACCTTGACGGAATTGCCCCGTCCGACTACGCTATACCCTATACCAATGAAAGACATTCACCCGACATACTACGAAAAAGCGAAGGTTGTCTGCGCCTGCGGCAACACGTTCACGGTAGGCGCTACAAAGGAACTTCTTGAAATTGAGGTATGCAGCGCCTGCCACCCGTTTTATACCGGCAAGAAACAGCTTTTGGACACCGCCGGACGCGCGGAGAAGTTCAAGGCGCGCGAGAAAAAAGCAAAAGAGCGGGTTACGAAACCGAAAGCGAAAAAGCCCCGCGCGGCAAAGAAATAAACCATGATTACGCTCTCTGCACAAAAACGAACCGTCACGGGACGGAAGGTCAAAACGCTCCGTAAGGAAGGTTTTGTTCCTGCCGAACTCTTTGGTCCCCGGACGGAAAATCAGCACCTCGCGCTCCCTGTGAAGGAGTTCCGCCGCGCGTTCAAAGAGGCGGGAACAAGCACGGTTGTGGAACTTTCCATAGAAGGTGAGAAGAAGCCCGTCCAAATTTTGATTTACGACGTCCACACGCACCCCATTACACAGGAGGTCTTAAACGTTGACTGCTACCACGTCCACGAAGACATAAAACTCCACACCGATGTTCCTCTCATATTTACGGGAATCTCGCCCGCCGAAAAAATCGGCTGCATCGTCGTCCGCGTTGTAGACAAACTTGAAGTGGAAGCGCTCCCCAAGGATATCCCGCACGAGATTACGGTTGACATAAGCCGCCTGGAGAAAGGAGGTGACATCATCGCATTGAAAGACCTTCTCATTCCCCCGTCGGTCACGGTGAAAGCCGACCCGAAGCTCGTTATCGCTATCGTTGAAACGCAGCGCGAAGAAGAAGTTGCGCCTGCCGCTCCTGCGGCAGTGGCTGCTCCTGAAACTCCGGTCGCCCCGACCGCAACCGAGGGAACAAAACCCTCATAGTCCTTATCCATGCAGGACAGGGATATTCATAAACTTCTACTCGAAGTCCGCGCGGGAACAGGCGGCGAGGAAGCCGCGCTCTTTGCCCGCGACCTTGTGCGAATGTATCAAAAGTACGCCGAATCGGAGAAATGGGCGTTTACGCCCGAGGAGGTCTCGCAAAGCGAAAGCGGCGGATATAAAACATTCGTTGCAGAAGTAAGAGGACCGGGAGTATACGACTCCCTGCGGCATGAGTCTGGCGTTCACCGCGTCCAGCGCATACCGACGACGGAGCGCGCCGGCCGCGTCCATACATCCACCGCGTCGGTAGCGATTCTGCCGGTCATCCCGGAAGAGGAGGTGCACATTGGCCCTGCCGACATTGAGGTTTCTTTCTCGCGCTCATCGGGCCCGGGAGGGCAGAACGTCAATAAGGTTGAAACGGCGGTGCGCATAACCCACATCCCGACGGGCATTGTCGTCGGGTCAAAGGCAGAACGTTCGCAAGCCCGCAATCGAGAGCGGGCAATGAAGGAACTCCGGGCACGCCTGTATGAAATGCAAAAGGCTGAACGCGAAGCGTCGCTCGGTGCGACACGCAAGGAACAAATCGGGGGCGCCGAGCGGGCGGAGAAAATCCGCACGTACAACTTTCCCCAAAACCGCCTAACCGACCACCGCATCGGAAAAAAATGGCAGCAGCTTGACCGGATTATGGATGGGAATCTTGCTCCCGTCGTCCGCGCACTGGGAAAAGAACTCAGCTAACTCATGAAAGGCTTAAAGATTGAAGCAGGCGCATCGCGGGAAGTGACCGTGCTCTTTCTGGCACTGAATGTGTTTGGTTATGACGACGAGAACAACTCTCGCGGTATGAATGTGATGCGCAAGCGGGCTCGAAAAGAGCTTAAGCGGAGTGTCTTCAAGAACACATACATATATCTACACCGCGCCATGAGAGTTTACAGTCCATGGACTCTATTACACACTGTTATTTCACAGAAACGGCGCAATTCGAAAAACTCTCGCAATTTCTTCACCGAGTTCAACAGGTTCTCTCAGGAGCCAGTGGTTCGCCAGCTATCACAAGACGTAAGGGAAATTCAACTCGCTTCAGCAAAAATTTTACTCCCGCTCCTCAAACAGGAATTGCAAAACTTCATTTCGCTTCTCGGGAACCCGCCAAAAGAGGTTAAAAAAATTGTTCTTATCGCAAACCCTCTTGATGCATACTGGCGTGGATACCAAGTTCGTGAGAACGGTACCGTCTACCTCGTGGTTGGACCGGGAGCGAAACACGACAACGGAACCCTCGTACGGCACGAACTCCTGCACCTATTTGCAAATCGGATTCAGTTGCCACGTTCGTTCATTGTGCACCTCTCACAACGTCTCATAAAACAGGGGTATGGATCGGCGCGTGTGCTCAAAGAAGAATACATCGTCCGGGCACTCGACCTATTCTATCGTTCCGTCATATTAAAAAAAGATATCTCGCAAATGCTGAATCGCGAACGGCGCGACCTCCCTCGCATCCGGGAGGCGCTTACACTTGTCGCGCAAAAAATAGAAAAGGGCCGCCGTTAATGTTGATATCGGCGGCCCACCGTGGAACTGTCAGCTACTTTTTCTTGCTCGCACAGGCGCAATGCCCGGTGCAAACAATCCGACAATCCACTATGTCCGAGGGCATTTGATCCCGAGAACCGCGTAAATAAACGATCCGACGATTGTCGTTCGGACGTGCAGTCTGCTCGGGCTTCGGACCAGCGAGTGTTGCAGTCATCGTACTCACCTCCTTTCTTTCTTGTTTCGTATACGGTCGACAACGAGAAACCTTGTGAGTTCTCGATTGATCATGCAACGCGGATTCATAAGAGAAGGCCTGGAGACACCCTCCGCACTCATATTCTTCACAAGGCATTCTCCGGCACACATGAAACGCGCGAGACATTCACCACACTCTGGATGTCTCGACGAACGGTAGCTATGGAGCCACGCGATCCTCTCGTAGTCAAACATGAACCGCTCCGTCGATCGATCGAGACAGCCGTAGATGAAGTATTTTGCGAATGGGTGTTTCATTTCAGCTACTTCATTACATGCTGTCACAAGGCCAGTGGGTGTCACAATAAAGTTTGGTACAGTGATACCACAGAATCTGTTCCGTGCCTGGTCGAGCTGCGGGTTCACTCCAGAATAGGTGATGTCCACGCCTAATGTCTCCGCAACCTTGAAGGCCTCAATAAGACCTTTGACGAAGAGAGTGGTCGACGGGAACCGCTCGTTGGTTACAGACCCCCTCCCGCATGGGAAGTTCGGCTCGATCTGCACCGCTGCTCCAGGGAAGTTCTCACCGAAGAATCGTACAATCTCCGGAATTCTTCCTATACCACGCTCAGTAATGACACTGTGGATCGTCACGGCGACGCCTCGCCCGAGAAGTGCTGAGACAGTGTGGGAAACAATAGGAAAAGACCTTTTATTGGTTGACGTTGGTCGCTGAACATTCTGAATATCTGCCATACCGTCGAGTGACACCTGTACTTTGGGAATACATGCCGCAATACGGTCAATCTGCCGCAGAGAAAGCATACCATTTGTAGCCAAACTCACTGCGGGCAACAAGCCATGTTTCCGTGCCTGCGCCTCAAAGTAGTCAAGCGAGAACTCGAACACTGGCCAGTTCCATGTCGGTTCTCCACCACCGTGAAACTCAAGACCACATTCCTCGCTGTGATTTCCAACCGCATTACGAATGATGAAATCGATTGTCGCCCGCGCCACGAACCGATCCATGTCAATTTTCTGTTCACCACCCGAGGAATAGCAGTAAGTACAGCGAAGATGACAGTCGAGCGTAGGAAAGAGCACGGCCGCATCGGGCTGAAACCCCTTATTGCCCGACAGTACCCCGTCATTTACTGGCGGATCGACTTGCAATCGATCAATGTCAAGCTCGGGAAAAAGGACAGAAAGTTCCTGGAGATTGAATGACGGGCGGCTGATAAGCTTATTGACGCGCGCTCGTTCTTCACTAGAGATCTCCATAATAAACCCTGCCGTTCCAGAGAAGAGGATAATTTTCTCATTGGCTTCAATGAGAAAAACCTCTCTTGCTGCGGGTACTTGTTTTCTTTGCGTATCGTCGGATATTCGGGAAATGAACTCCATCTTTACCCTCCTTTCTATTGTAAAGGTGCTAATTCTTGAGAAACCCACCACGGATTTCTTCCAGCGTGAACTCTGCCACGATTCGGCAGTCCACACAAGACTGACGTTCAACACTTGGCGTTGAATATCAGCCCTGCTTCAAAATCGCGATGTCCTTCTGAAGCTCGTCTGCGTGCTTCACTACCTCGTCGCCGTACCAGAAGCGGTATGTCCACCAGCGGCTACCCGCGTAATACTTCGCCGCCGCACAGCGTTCCTGAAGCGTTTGTTTTGGCAGAAGATGGTCATAGTCATTCCCGTAGCTCACGCAGCTCTGGGAATTATACAGGTCCTTGATGTACAAAGCCGTCGCCGAAAAAGCGTCTGAATTATTCCACGGATTTGAGGGACTGTTGCCAGTTACGGATGCGACGGAGTCTTTTCCGCGTTCATACGCCCATTCCGCTCCGCTTTTCACATATCCGCCGTAGATAGCCCACGTTGACGGGATAAACTGCGCGGGACCCATCGCGCCGCCGTATGAGCCATGCTGATTGGCGCACGAAACTTTCGCAACCTCCGATGCGGGTTCAATGCCGAGCATCTTTAAGATGGCGAGGAATACCGGCAGGTCGCGCGTCGGGTGCATTGCCGCTTCATATGTACAGCGCCCCACATTCTTCCCGAGGAGCGATTCGCGGTCAAGAATGGCGAGGGTCAAAGCCGCCCGCACGCCGGTTGCACCCTCGGCGAGCTTCGCGAGGTCATAGGCGGCCTCAAAGGTAAGCTCTCCGCCGCCGATGAGGCGGAAAATTCTGCTCCTGATTTCGGCGGCCGTCTTCCGCGTCGCGGCAAGAAGTTCCTGGTACTTTGATTCTCGGCTCTTCGTCGTTTCCAAAAGCTCCTGCTTTGTTCCTTTCGTATACGTCACGTCCGACTTGCTCCGTTCGCGAATCGCTTTCAAGTTTTCAACATCCTCCTTCTCAAGCGACAATTCCTCTTTCTGACTGATAAGCTCCTGCCTCAGCTCAACGATTTTCGTAAGCGATTCGCGGATGCCGTCTTGTATGCGAAGAATGTCGCTCACCCCCCCGAAGAATTCCGAAAGTTCCGTATTTTGCAAAAGCACCGCGAGCAGATTGGAACGGTCCGTGACATACAGTTCCCGCAAGGCGGCGGCAAGCGCGTCTTTGTGCCCGCTTATCCGGTTCTGCGTCGTATTGATGGACCTCTGCGTTTCGGCAATCTCGCCGTCAAGTTTCTTCAAGGAAAGTGTTACCGCCTCAATCTGGAGGTTTAATTGTTTGACGCGGGCATCAAGCTGGGATATTTCGCCCTTCAGAGTTTTTCCTTGTGACTGATACTCGCCGATGAGCTTTTCCTGCTCCGCCATCTGCTCTTCAAGTTTCGCGAGCTCATCCTCAAGCGCCCGCCGTTCCACTTGCGGTGAGTCAACCGAATCCGCCTGCGGTGAGTCAACCGAATCCGTCACCTCGTCGGCAACGGCGGGCGCGGCAAGCGCGAGGCAAAGCGCAAGGAAAAGAGCACCTCCTGCAAAAAAGTGTTTGTATGCGTTAGTCATAACCGAATAATTTCATCTTTCGGGCGACGAGCTCTTCCAGTGCGGAGAGCACTTCCGGCATGAATTTCGCGGGCGAGATTTCGGCGGAATGCGCCGCAAGCGCGCGCTGGAGCGCCGTGCGCCAGACAAGACGAAGTTCCGTTGAAACATGCACCATGGAAATGCCTGCCTGAACTGCGGCGCGCAATCCCTCGTCCGGTATGCCCGAGCCGCCGTGGAGAACGAGAGGAACCCTAATCGCCGCGCGCAATTCCTTGATGCGCCGGATGCTCAAAGCGGGGTTTCCTCCGGAGGAGGATCCGCCTCCGGCGGATGGCCTTATCATGCCATGCACATTGCCGACGGCTGGCGCGAGAAGGTCTACGCCAGTCTCTTTCACAAACCGCGCCGCCATGTCCGGCGTCGGCATGTCTTCTTCGCGTATAACGACTCCTTGAGGAAACGCATCAAACACGCTCGACGAGCCGCCGATGTAGCCGAGCTCTCCTTCCATAACAACTCCCCGCCGCGCGCGCTTTGCGGCAATGACCGCTTCGCGCGTCAGGCGCACATTCTCGGGAAAGGGTTTGTCTGCCGCATCAAACACTATCATGTCGCATCCCGCCCGCGCCGCTTCGCGCGCGCCCTCCACCGTCCGCGTATGGTCCGCGTTCAAAAAAAAGCCAAAACTCCGCGCCATATCCTTTGCGTGCCCGAGCCCCAAGTGTGCCCGCTCGCCTTCCGACACGCCGATAACGACGGGCGCGCCCGAGGCGGCTCGTGCAATAGCCGGAAACATGTCAAAGCTCCCGACATTGAAATGCCCGATTGCCCTTTCCTCTTTCCCCGCCTTTTTGATGATGTCTAATAGATTCATACTATTTCATTGAAAATTCATCCCCAGAATTATATCTCAAAATACCCCGTGAGGAGGTACTCTTTCAAGAAGTGCTCCAGCCCCTTCTCTCCGAAGTAGGCGGTAAAAAGCCTGTTCCATAACGCTTCCTGGTGGTGATAGAGGTATTTCACAAGTTCCTTCTGCTTCACCAGGCTCATCACGGTATCAACGAGATTGAAGCTCACCAAGGTTTCCCCCCCGTCGCTCTTGAAATAATCGCCGACCCACCCAAGCCCTCTCCAGAATCTCATCTCATCCCCTCCTAAGGTGACAAGCGCCTCTTCTGCTTTTGCCCAGTGGCGCGCTTCGGGACTCAGGTGCGGCACGGCAAGACGCCAGTCATACGGGTCATCCTTTGCCAGGTAGCGCTGCACGACAAGCCACAATGACTTTTCGCTTTCCATTCTCCGGTCAATCACGTCCCCTGCAAGGAGCGAGATAATCCTCTCCGCAAAAAGTTCGGGAATGCCGACGCCTTGCCTCACGAGCTCCGCATAAAACGGCACCTCGTAAAGGTAATGAAGTATAAGGCTCACCATGCGCATGAATTCCCCCGGAATCCCTAAGGCGGCCGGAATCACGAATACGACGCCGAGTTCTTTCAAATGCGAAATATTGTGCCACTTCTTATGAAGAAACGTTTCCGCTTCTTTATTCCACTTAGGGTCTAAAACGCGCACGGCAACTTCCCGTTCCTCAAAGTCGTCTGGCGTGAGCGACGCGTACTGCGGAAGGAATGTTTCGTTCATCCAGGTCCGGTCTTCCATAAAGCGGAGCGCACTATACGTTTCAAACAAATCCTCACGCTCTATAAGCGTGTCCGCCGACGAATAACCGAGGTATGCGAGAAGGTGCGGGGGCGGCGCGCTGCAGAGAAACTCTGCCGCCTTCTCGCGCTTCAGATAAAGTCCCGCAGGCACGTGAACGGCTTCGCGGAGACGGGTCAAAACCCGTTCCACGTCCGTCGGGCTCGTCACTGCCGGCTCGCCAAAAACACCCCGCAAGCGGTAATCATCCGCCTCCATCTTTGAGATGAGGGCGGCATAAATGTCGTGCGCCGCCGCGGCGCGCGCAAGACCAAGCGCAGAAAGGCAGTTATCAATGCGTGTCGTGTTTTCCGCCGCAAGGCGCGGCACGATGTCCTGCTTCCCCGTCACTGTTTCAAACCGGCTGACTGCCTTTAAGACGTCATCCTTGTCTGCCCGCAATATCCGCGCGATGTGTTCTAATGATTGATTTTCAACATCAATCATGAGAGCAGCGGTTCTATATCCAAATCCAAGTAAGTAAAGCGCCGCCCGGGAAATTCGCGCGCACGGAGTGCTCCCTCGCTTGCTCCGATGTGTGCAACAACGGCGGCTGCGTTCGCCGAAGCGAGTTTTAGGGCATGTGTCACGTCTTCGGCCGCCATAAGCCCGGCGACAAATCCCGCGCCAAACGCGTCGCCGGCGCCAGTGCGGTCAACCGCGCCGCTGTCAGCATAAATGCCCGTGCGGTATACGAAACTTCCGTCGGAAAGAGCTGCGCCGGCGCGGCCGCGGGTCATAACGACAATGCCGCGAACCATTTCGTCCAACGCGCGGAAAATTGCCTTTCCTTTTCCATAAGGGATGCCGGTGAGGAGTGATGCCTCTTCTTCGTTCACAAAAACAACGTCCGCCTTGTTCAAAAGCGGCTTCAGTTTTTCCGCGCCAAGTTCCAAATATGCGCGCGACGGGTTCAGGGCAATGCGCGTACCGCCCTGCTTCAGAACCGTAGCGGCGGCGCGCATCACGGCAAACGGGATATTGCTTGGGGCAATATACGCCCACTTTGCTTTAAGGTGCGCTGGGCGCATGTCGCGCTCGCGGAGTTCTTCCGCCGCGCCGCGGTAGGTCAAAATGCTCCGGTCACCTCCCGCAAGGAGAATAACCGAGTGCCCCGTCGGCTCCGTGGGGTGTGTTACGGCGAGAGATGCAATGCCTTCGGCGCGGAAACGCTCGCGTATCGCCCGCCCGCTTTCGTCATTGCCAATTTTGACGAGCGCCGCCGTTTTGAACCCCTGGCGTGCAAAGGTCACGGCCGCATTCACCGCACCGCCTCCCGTCGTCGCATAAAACTCATCCGCTTCCGTTTTGCCGCCCAAGGGGAGGCAGACCGCCTCGCCGCGCACGAATCCCAGCGACTTCAAGTGCCGCGCGTCTTTGAGGCGCTTCACGTCGTGGGTGCCAAAAAAGATGTCCCGTGTCGCCGTACCTATGGTGATGACGTCGTACATCACTTACGTTTAATGACTCGGCGCACCGCCTGCACGATTGCCGCGGTATCCATGCCGTATTTATGAAGCAGTTCCTCCGGTTCACCGGACTCGCCGAATGTGTCGCGGCT